>Ga0214919_10009745_pt1 | contig 12330 bp, 19 predicted proteins | sample LL1503_MetaG_FD_177994 | JGI IMG/M metagenome (GOLD analysis project Ga0214919, IMG submission 177994) | Freshwater microbial communities from Lake Lanier, Atlanta, Georgia, United States - LL-1503 | ecosystem: Environmental > Aquatic > Freshwater > Lake | place: USA: Georgia | collected...
TACACTACAATAGGCAAAGAATGCCACACATCCAGTGTGGTTTTTCTTTTATGGCTAGAACCAAGACCTTCGCCAGGTCCCAACATGGAGGTAACCATGAGCAACTTAAATAAAGTTGATGTCCCATCCACCCACTACCCACCACCACCAATCCTGCTTCCGCAGGACAACCCATTCCCGATAGAAAAGGAGACCGAGCCCATGAAGCTCACAATTAAAACCAAAACAGGCACGCTAGAGGAATACAACCTCTGGTTTGCAGGCATGGATCCTGCAGAAATGGATTCAATGGATTTAGCAAAAGCGATACTTGATATCACTCAGATCCAACACGTAATGACTCAAGCTGAGATTGATCATCATATAAGTATGGTGACTGTGGTCGGCAATGATCGTTCTTTTGCACCAAGACGTAATGGTATTTCAATGCAAACGCTTCCGTCCAAAATTGAAGTAATAGAGTCATTGGCACTTATTAATGACGACTACTTGGATGCAAGAAATGCCATTAAAAAGTTCGCTGACAAGTTAGACAAGTTGGGTGTGCACGTTTCCGGCGAAGACGATTTCTCTCCACTCCATGCATATTCAACTCGAGTTGTGAAGAGCGGGTCACGCAACAAGCGGGAGAAGAACGAAGAGGGTGAGTATGAGGAATCTAAGTTGTTTGATTACGTATCCGTAGATCAGATGTATGTATCTGAAATGCCTGGAGTAAAAGCTGGTTGGATTGTTGAGTTCAAAACAGCAACAATCACTAGCAGAGGTCAGCACTATGAGAAGAAGTGGCCTGGAGTTCTATTCATGAACAAAACCGATAACGGGTATCGTCTGATGTGGAAGAACAAAAAGACAGGTGCACCGGTTTGGGGTATTGGTTACAGTCAGATGGCAAGAAAGAAATTGGTTCCAATTGACACTGCAATTGAACTGACAGTGCTTGGTTTGCGTGATCAGTTAATTAAGGAAGAAGATGTATTGAAAATCCTTAAGTACATGCCAACTGAGTATGGTGGTACATCAGTAGGTTTATATCCAAATGGAATTACCCAGAGCGATATCTACTGGATTGGTGGAGAGATGTCCACTAAGAAGATCTTGAACAAGGCTTACATGAATCATCATGGAGTAACCAAAAAGATCTTTGGTGACATCAATAACATCAAGACATTGGATCATCTTCGTGGAGCAATTAACCTGTTGATTATTGCACGTGGGTTTAATCCTCAAGTCCTAGAGAAGTTGAATCTTGACACAGTGTCCAACTCCATGCGCTACAACTCAACTCCTTTAATCAGAAAACATTTCAAGTCATTCTTCCGAGACTTTGGTTTTAAGGATGAATACCTAATTCAAATGTTTGGGATTGAATCGGATTATTATTCCTCACAACACGCCGTTGATGCATCACGTATGTTTCAGGGCATAAAAGGTCGTAACCACAGAACTGCAATCAAGCAGCACGTGGCACGATCAAGGATGAATGTTCAAGAGATTCATGACTTTGTTACTGCAGAGTTCAACAAGATCAAAACTGAGAACAAGAAACTCACCAAGACCAAGTTCTATAAGACGTTTGCAGAATTTGATGGAAAGTGGATTGCAGAAGGAATTCAGATGATTGTTCCTAAGATGACTCATGACCTTGTTGAATGGGGAGCTACTCAGAACAATTGCATTGGTTCTTATGCCGATCGTGTTTACGGTGGTGCAACAATCATCGTTGGGTTCAAGGACATTCAAGGTCAATGGATTGGTCATGCAGAAATTCAGAACGACGTTGCTTATATTGGCACAGTTGAAGTTCCTATAAGTGGCGGCATGACACAGTTGCTTGGCAAGCACAATCAGCCTCTTCCTGAAGAGACACGCAAGCCAATCGTCAAATTCTTGAAAGATGAACTAAACGTAAAAATGAACAACTACTGGGGAGCATAACATGAAAAACAAAAACAAAAAGGAGACAGAAATGTCATATAACAAAAAGAAAAGCAATCGTCGTTGGGAATACAGCGGCTACAAGCAGTGCGATGAATGTCGTACCCATGGACTGGATGATTACCAGTATGACACGTTTACATCAAGGCATCCTTACAAGATGGTTTTGTGCCGGGCGTGTCATCAGTTCATCTACATGCATGACAGAAAAGGTCAGCCAACTCCTGTCTGCCCATGGTTTCATCAGCCAAGTCTCTTCGACCAGATCGAGGAGTGATGCGTCATGACATGGATCATATTATTAAATTATAAAACTATAACTAATACAACTATCGCCGACCGGCTAGCACGTGACCCTAGACCTAGAGCTTAAATCTTTTTTTTATGGGTAGTCCTCAGGCATGAAAGTCTGGGCCCAACAAAAGGAGAAATCCATGTCACAACAACAACAACAGGACATTGTCTACGACACAGGAACTGGTGGTTTTGTAACCGTCAGGATCAGTGGAACATACTCTGTCTACTCGTTCACTCAGCAGGCAGATGCAGATCTGTTCCTTGCAAAGAATGCAAATGCTGAGAAGAAAAACACAAAAGTAAAGTACACCTCCGTGTGGACAGACGACAAGTACGTCAACACGAAGACAGAAACACACGTGGTGCTTATCCGCCACTAGTGTTTGTGCACTAGACCATCCCAGCAGCGTTCTGTTGGAAGAGAAGAGAAACTCCCTTCGGGGGGTTTTTCTTTTATGGGTAGATCCTAGATCTTACCATAGGGGCCTGAGCCGAAACTACAGGGAGAACCTGGTGCTTACTACCAGATTGCATGGAGAGCATGTAATAATTAAAACGCAGGCACGGTGAAGTGAGTACATCGTGTTAAAACAATAATATTCACCTATCACATACAACTTGGAGGTTGTCATGTCAATAGAAAAGAAGGCGTACTTGTACGTCAACACAGCACCCACTGCAAATCACAAGAAAGATGGAACAGTTTTCTGGACCGTCTTGATTGGGATTGCTAAGGACGTACTCTCTGCAAAGGGAGTTACCGAGGCACAGCTTGCAACACTCAAGGTGAAGATGACAGTCTTCCCCGAGAAGGTTGCAACCATGGCATCGTCGTTTGCAGCAGCAAAAGCAGCGGGGTTGAAGTTGGTCATAAAGTGTGACGAGTTCACATTGACCGAAGTAAAGTCAAACGACTACATGAAAAATGGTGTGGCCGTCAATGGCTTTGCAGCTTCGTGCTGGGCTAACGGAGAAATCCTTTTGGACGTTCTTGGTTCATCCATGAACGTGTCAGAGGAGCTCCGGAAGCTTCTTGAAGAGTTCAATGGCGAAGAAGATGGTGACATCCTCTAGTCGTTGGATTCAACGAGACCATCCTGACAGCATTCTGTTGGAAGAAGAGGAGACCCCGAAAGGGGTTTTCTCTTTATGGATAGACTATAGGCCTTGAACCTAGACCTTATCCACAAAACAAAAGGCTATGTTGAAGCCTCCAATTCAACAGAAAGCGAGAGTATCATGTTTCATGGTATTATCAAACGTAATGATGGCTGGTTCCGGCTCATCACTGCGGTCCCTCTCCTAGAGAACGATAAAGTTCTCGAAGAGTTCGATGGTGGTCCTTATTGGCCCGCCTTTCTTGAGCAATTCTTTCCGGATCATTACCGGATCGAAGTGCGAAAGATCCAAAAACAATGGCACGGTGTGGTTCCTTCACAGGATCCTACAGCCATGCCAATCCTAGCCAACTCGGAAGTTCTGCGTTGGAGCAACTCATCAGATCAGTATACAGTACGGATCAAAGGTGTGAAGCCCCGTCGTGGACGTACTGATAACTGGCTTGCTGGATTCAATGAGTTAGGTCTTGTGATCAAGAACTCAAAGAAGATGAGCAAGCGGTTGGCTGAAATTGTTCGCATGTCATGCATGTGGACATATGATCCTGATGGTAACATCAAGATTGAAACTATCGACCATCTCAATCTGGGGTACCTGGATAGTGATGTAGATGGAATCTCCGCAATCAGTCAAAGCTTTGCTATACGCTGTGTTGTAAGTAACCATCGTGCATCGCGTGAGTGGATCAATAGGCAAATTGCACTGATTCTTGATGGTCAAACATCAGTAGTTCAGATCCGAGTCCTCATGAAAGATGGGTTGATCAAGGGCAATGCTCTAATTCTCCCAGATAAAATGATGGATGGGTATGATATAAAGACCTTTGGTCCCAACATCAAGCCTGAGATCAGCACTAGGGGTTGGCAGTTTGCTACAATCGAACCGTCATACTCAGCAATACCAGTCAAGAGTGATGACCTTACCATGGCTATCTATCAGAAAGTCAATGGTCTATATACTCAAGACGATGTTATTCGTGGCCTAGTGGGTACCCTTGAGCAAGCAAAAGTTGACCTTGCAGAAGGTAAGCAATTTAAGTTCATGACCACCTTGGTAGATAATAATAATGCTATTGCGCAGTATCAAGCTAGCGAGGAAGATGAATTCCGTCGACCTGTGTCTACGCTTGAGATTGTACAAAAGGCTGTTCGTGATCTCGATGTAGCGGGAATCCCATTCAATGCAACACAAACTCTTCGCTGGTTAACAGTAAATGGCTTAAAGAGGTCATTCCTTGGTGCCAACAAAGAAGATGAAGGCATGGGCAATGTATGGCGTCACAAGCAATATCATTGGTTCCCGGTTGAATGGGCATATGCAACTCACGTTATGACTCAGGAAGCTCTTGAGATCTTTGGATTCAAGAATGTGTACAATGACTGTGGCTACTACCACAAGAAGTCGCACTGCTTTGCGGTACCTGGCAAATACTTTGAGAAGAACCACATCAACCATGGTGGAGATGACTTGGACGATACATGGAAGATCCATGTCCGACTAGTTCGCTTTGCTGATGGAGACATCAAGCTCATGGCATTTATCCTCCGTAACCCAAATGACTTTGGCGAATGGTCGATGATTCCAATCGAGAACTATGGCCCAGTATTCCATCGGTATACTGCATTCCCACCTGTCATTGACTATGAGGAGCTGTTCAAGGCTGTTCCTCAGTCTTCATACCTGGAAGAGAACAATTTGGTTGTTCCCGGAACACTTCCTGGTAGCTCTACTCTGAAAGTCGGTTCTGAGTATTCTCTGTCTGACGAAGGACGTAGTCGACTAGTAGCACTAGCATTCCCTGGTGGAGTTGGTTCTGCAGTACTGCCCAAGATCCTTTGGCATGCTCTGATCAACGAATACATCAAGAATCCTGTTGCTCGTAACGAAGACATCATTGACGGTATCGAACAGGGACTCGCTACTGTTGCTGACGTAAAGCTGATTGCAGAATGGGTTGGTAAACTATATAGCCAAATCCGTGAAACAAATGGGCTTAACGGCACCAAGATGGATATGTTCTGGATGGCAACGCGTATGCCGGAAGTGCATGCTAAGGGCCTTGAAACCACTACGGTTGAAGAGTCACCTTGGTGTCAGATGCATATCCAACGAGAAATACTGGTGCGAACCACTGTTTCTCAGATGTCAGATCACCTGAATGAAACGCTTGTTGAGCCAGAGGTGCTGTTCAATATCCAGTGGACAGAAGAAGAACTGCTTAGTGCAGCTCAAGAACTTCAGAAGATCAGCGTCAAACGTCGCATTATGACAGCAGAAGCATGGGTAGATTACCTATGTGATCTGTTCACTCGTATCGATGACAACCCAGACAAGGGTGTCGACTACATGAACCGCAAGATACTGGCACTGGCTTATCAGTCATATGTTGCCAAGCGTCAGTATCCAAAGGCCAATCACGACCAGTGGTTGTACACGTTCAGTGCAAAGAGTGCTAATCAGCCAATTGATTGGTTCATCCGAGCACTTAACTCAATCTAGAGACTATAGGGGCAAATATTATATTGCTTCTAAAACCTCTTTAGTGCATGTTTAATCTATAGCATGCCAAGATACTCTTCTAAACTGGACTTTCTGTCTAAAAAGAAGGGTGATTACCTCATCCATAATATCCATTCATTATGACCATTAGGAGGTCTTATCATGTCCAAGAAGTTCATCTTCATCAACACTCAACCCAAAGTCAACACCAAGAAGGATGGAACTCAGTTCTACACTGTCTTGGTCGGGCTCAACAAAGCTGACAACACAGCCAATGCTGAACGGATCACAATGACCGTGTTCGAGAATCAACTCGAAGCAATGACTAAGGCTTTCGCCATGGCCAAGAAGAACGGTCTCAAGCTTGCTCTTGCTTGTGATGAGATCGTCGTCACTGAAGCCAAGCTCAACTCGTACATCAACAACGATGGTGTCCAAGTTGAACAGATGCAGGCTTCTTGCTGGGCTCAAGGTCCATCCGAGTTGACAATCGTCAAGTCCACAATGTCCATCTCTGATGAGCTTCGCAAGCTTCTCGGTGACGACGACGGCGGGGATGACGTACTGGTCTAACGGCCACTCGTTTCCCCTGTCCCAGTAGATTCGCATCACAAGTGCGGGTCTGCTGGGACTTCCCCTTTTTTGGACTAGTCCTCAAATTTGTTCATACAAAAGAGAATTCTGTCGAAAAAGAAGGGCTCAAACCCAAAAATGTTCCTAAGGAGGAATACCATGTATACGAAATTAGAAGACCTAATCAATGACACTGTTACTAAGCTCAACGAAGCAACTAGCATTGTCTCTAACTTAGAAAATATCCGTTGGATTTCGCCGGCAGGTGACTTGTTCATCGAACCACGTGGAGCTATTCTCGATATGATTGAGACTGGTTCCTGGCGATAAAGTTTAGGGATTGATTATATCCCTAGCTGACAGTCGAAACTGAGTCTTCTGTCAGACTGAAACAAAGTGTCCTGAGTATGACACTGCAAATAACTACTCTCTATCTCTGCATGACACCTCCCAGAATGTGGATAGTCGGTCCTTTCTTTTCTCGGCCGGCTATCCACACTGGTGTGTCTTGTTATTATTTTTTATCCCTAACCACTAAATCTCTCAAAGGAGAAACAAATGAAAAATATTAAAATACGAGCCAGATGGTTTAACATCGGTTCCCTACTCACCATGGCATTCTTCTTCTATATGATGTCTGACATGGAAAAACAAAAGCAAATGAATGTAATTATCAAAGACGATGAACTCAAAGATTTTGCAAACTATCAGCACAACTACCAAAAGGACAAAGCAAATGCGTAAGCACCTAGCAATGGCATTCACCACAGTGTGTTTCGTTGTCGGTTTATATACCGGTGACAAAGCACGCTCTCTATACATGAAAAGGAAATCATGAACACAATTACAACTATCCAAGCACTTGAGCTAATTGATCAAGCAGCACTCGAAGATAAACTGTTCCACCATAATGGTGGTCAAGCATATATCAAACTATCTGCAACATCTAATGCGCTCATGGTCATTGATCATTCAATAGCAGACCGTCCAGTAATTACATTTCACGATGGCACAAGCTATTTCAAAGAATGTAATAACTATAATTGGGCACACTCTAAGCGTTTGCGTGACCACGGTTCTTTAGCCGAATGGTATACAAAATACGCAAATCGACCAAGATTGGATATAGCACAATGATGTGGTACTGGTACTTAACAGGAATGGTAACAGGTTGGTTGTTCGTATCTATTGCGTTCAACATAGCTGTAGTTAGCGGATCAATTCAAATCATTCGCCGACCACAAACCACAATCACAAAGTTATACGATTACGAAAAAGACAACTCAGGTCCTATTCGCAGAAAGGTAGCTGGCTAATGGCAATGTTTATGCTTGGCTTTGTATGTAATTACGCATTCTTAGCCACCATTTATATAATCATTAACTCAAACAAGAGCAACAACAATGGTCAGTACATTCCACAGAGATGGCGTGATTGACCGTTGTTATTGTTTTTTCTTTCTAGCTTCTAAAATGCTTTCTCAGACAGCAAATACAAAAAAGAAGGGAAAGGGGAATACAATTGCTTGATTGGTTATTAGATTTTATCACAGACATCCTAGAATTCATACTTCCAGGTTCAAACACAGACACACAATAAACATCCAACTAAAATAAGGAGACATTATGTCAACTAAAGAAAAAACACCCATGACAGAAAAAACAGCTAAGCTTTTCGGTAAATTAACCGCAAAGACTATCTCTGCAACAAGCAGCATTACCGGTAAAACGGTAGACGCAATCAAAGTAACACCTTCAAAAACCAGTGATCTCACACGCAGCATCACAGGTGCAATTGCAGAAGGTTACCGCGAAGTTCGTCCAGCTGAAGTTGAAGATACTTCTGACACAGATACAACCACAGCCTAACACTGCGGTATAAGCAAAAAGAAGGGTATACCTCAGATATACCTTTTTTCACAATTATTCACAATTATTCAAAATTAAACAACTAAGGAGACAATAATATGTCTACATCATCCATCCTATCAAAGTTCGGGCTCTCAGGAGACCTCTTCTCGGCAATCGCAGAGAACATTGACAACCTGCAATCTACTGCTCGTACACAGAGCCTCGTAGTTGGCAAGACAGTCAAGTTCACTGGCTCGATTAACGGCGTTGAAGTTCCTGCAGAAGTTACTCTTCGTGAAGCTAACTTGTCCCGACTTTCAGTTCTTCGCCAATCGTCACCGTACACAGGCAAAGAATACCTTCTTGTTACTGGCGTAATGAACCCAGTCAAGCTTGATCTATCCGTAAACATTGATGGCAATAAAATGACCATCGTAGATCTTTTGCATGCATTTGCACAAGATGGCGGTAATGTCATTGAACGTCAAAAATTTGAAGACAGCCTTGCTGCAATGGGCATGAACTACTCAGCCGGTATGCCATTGTTCTTCCAGCAATTCGGTGCACACGAAGAAGGTATCAAACATGCCATCAACGCATTCAAAGCTGCTGGTGCAATCGATGTAACAAGTGCTATTGAAAATCCTGGTCGCATTGTTGCTGCATACCAACACCAATCAGGCGTACCGTTGACTAGCTTCGAGCTTGGCACAACCGATCGTGAGAAATCGCGTACCAATCAGGGTTTCTTAAACCTTGTAGACGCTTCTATCTCAACGTTCCAGCGTGTATACCAGCTTCGTCTCGAGGCACATTCGCTTGGCCAGAAGATTTCTGATCTTCCTCAAGCTAAAGTAAAAGAAGCAGAAGAGAAGCGTAAAGAACTTCTTGCTCTGTCTCGCCAATGGGTAAGCAACTGGTCCGGTTCGCAAGAACGTATCAAAGTAGAAAAGAATGGTTCAAAGACACCTCAAAACATCTTTGACCCAGTCAACGCTCCTTGTGGTCGTTTCTCGCTTGCAGTACAAGGTGAAATCGTTGCATGCGATCTCTGGAGTAACTCGGCACGTGCTGAGCAAACTTCAGTTGTCGTTGAGGCAACAGAAACCGAAGAAGATCCCTTCTAAACTTCGGTAACTGCCAACTGTGGGGTGCGTATACAGTATAAACGCACATTTATTATAATTACATAAGATGTTTCTAAACAATCTTAGTATTTTTTTACAGCTTGTCCTTAGCATTGACAATTTAAAAAGCTAGTCGTCGATAGGTAATCGATATTAATATTCTTGAAAAGGGCCTTGGCCAAAGTAAAGACTTAATATTATAATGGTTCGAATCCATTTAGGCGTACCATTTAATTATAGGCATGGTACCTAAGGAGATCTTAGAGCGTGTATTCCTGTTATGTTGTTACATCATGAAACACCTATAGTTAAATGACTTTAGTGCGTTACTTGGACTCATCGTTAGATGTTTCTAATCCTGGATATGATTTAAAAGTGTCCCAAGTCGCATAAACATATATAATAAAACATTTTTTATTCGTACAAAGGAGAATATTAATGACCACAACACAAGAAATCATCCAACAACAACAAGAATTAATCGAACAATACAGGGTAATTGCTAATACCTATAAAGATTCACAAGTAAAACTATACAAGTACATCAATGAATTGCATAAACTCTTACTTACAAATGATCCAAAGTCTATGCAAATGGCTATTGAATACATCGGTAAACTTGCAGAAAAGGCAAAACAATGAGAGATCAACTAACACCATGCATTGTATGTGAAAAAGCAGTCATCTACCTATGGGAAGAACTCAAAGGCATAGAGGCAACAAACCTTGACGGTGCTGTATACATGAACCTGATAGCTAGTTATGGTTCTATGTTTGATATGAACGAATACCAAGCTATTATATGTGACGATTGTCTCGATAAAGCAATTCAACGTAACCGAGTACTGTTTGTCAAAGAACATTCCTTTGGTAACACCTGGGACCCCAACAGTCAAACTTGGGACCCAAAAGATTAACCGTACCAACAAAAATCTAATCAGGCATTGTTATATATCCCCTGTGGTATATAACTTGCCTTTTTATTTTTTTCTATAAGGCGAGAATCGCCGAAATTTAAACCTTGTTTTAAAGTCGGTATTCGAGCCGTCATTATTTGTCCTACGAGTTGATCGCCGGCAATACAACTGATATAGTTATATCGTCTAAGTAGACAACTCACATAAGGAGAAATAATAGACATGACTCGGCAACACCAATCATCCACGATGAAAAAAGTCCTATCGGAGCTACTCCGGTTAGGATTTAAAGTTGAAAGAGCAAAGTCGGGCGTATATAAGATTGTGCCCCCCTCAACAATCCAAGGCCCCATGTACACGACACATGGAACAGAATCAGCCCTGCATCCCATGCGTCGGGACTTTAAAAGATTGTACAATGTAAATCTCCCTGTTTGAGTTATATGCGGACTGAGAAGCCGGTAGTAGGTATAGTGGTTACCTACGCCGGCTTTTCATATGTCCCTAGTTAAAATATTATATTTTTTATTCTTAGGGCGAGAATCGCCGCAATCAAATAATGCTTTACTTACCTATGGTATATACATAAATAGGATAGCGACAGTATACCTTTAGGGTAACTATAAGATCAATCCTTGAACCTTTTTGTTAATAAAACCCCATAAGGTAGACCCTCGCGCAGGGGTACCCATATAAAAGTTATATATAACCTGTATAAACCATACAAACCTGTTAATAGGTTCTAAACTGTACCCCCCACTACTCCCCACAACCCACCACTACAATCCCTCTTTTAACACTAGTATTATAAATGCTTAATCAAGCTATGAATACAATGTGATAAAACACTGATATAGGAGCTATCTATGAAACGACTACTTAAGCACATAGGCCGTACTACAGCCAAGGTTATTAACCGTATTAAGTCTAAAGATACTCCTAGAAAAGTATTAGTATCCTATTGGGCATTAGAGAGCTTTTATTCTGCCGGCCTTATCATATCCTTGATAATAGCTGGCATGTATATTCAAGCTTTTCTAGGCCTAGCACTAATAGCACTATTCACTTACGCCATTCGTGGCGTACTAAACACAGAAACTTACCAACATGTCCATTAAACCTTATCCTGATAAAACAACACAAGAAATACTCATGCTCATGGGATTCTATTCAGATGGTTTTTGTTCCGGCCATTGCGAACACGCACCCTTGCGTAAAAGCAATCCAGAACTAAACCTCCAGATAGAAGCCTGGCATGACAAGTATTATAGTTATCCTGTTACACCTATAGAATATACTGGTGAGTACATGGAAAACGATACCAACAATCAATACCTTGATACTTTGGCTTATATAGAACTTTCTAAGATCCTAACAGATAAGCTAATCCTTAACAACGATTATGCGTCTGATCCGTTCTAATTCCAAAAAAAATTAATCGCCGAATTTGGCATGAAAAGAGATGTAATGATAAATATTATCAGCGAGATCCTCGATGATCCATCCAACTTAGAAATTCTTAACAAGTCACTGTTATCCCAACAGTCTATGTTAAAAAACTATCTAAACCTTGATTTGACCAAAACTATAACCAAAGAAGATCATATTAGGATTCAATCGTCTATTCAAAGAATTGATGACATTCTTGATATAATTCAACAATATAGTACATCAAAAAACAAGGAAAAAGTTACGCTTCAAGATCCAAGCTGAGCTGGATATATACCCTCCTTTATCATTTAGCTCCCACTAGGTAGTCAGGCTTGATCTTGGGCTAACCAAGTCCGGTCCTCAGTAGCCTAATCCTTTGTGCTACTGGGGACTGGTCTTCCACCAATTTTATTTTAAAAAGGGGTAAGACTATTCTTCCTAATCAAAAACCAAAACAATCTCTCGGTGAATTAGAAGCTCAGTTCTTTGAGAACCTGAGAACCTTTCACGAAACTTATACAAAGTATTATGATTGTTTAATTACAGTTCCAATCGTACAAGAAAACGTTAAGGACTTGA
>Ga0214919_10009746_pt1 | contig 12330 bp, 7 predicted proteins | sample LL1503_MetaG_FD_177994 | JGI IMG/M metagenome (GOLD analysis project Ga0214919, IMG submission 177994) | Freshwater microbial communities from Lake Lanier, Atlanta, Georgia, United States - LL-1503 | ecosystem: Environmental > Aquatic > Freshwater > Lake | place: USA: Georgia | collected 2015-03-15
TGCTACCAGTGCTATTTTTGCCTCTGTCAATAATGAATCACTTGTTTTTGCTCTCGGCTCATACTCCCTTTTATACATCTCGCGAATCGCATCAATTTTCACTTGGCTTGTCTTTGAAACATCTACATATTTGTACGTCATCCACGATGCCCATGCGAAGAAAATAAATGACAAAACAAGATGTGTATTCTTTTTGTATTCGACAAAGATGTACTTTATATTCTTCGTGAAATACTGTGTGTTTGATGTCATTTCATTTTTCTTTTTTGTCAGTAATCCATTCTACTCGTTGTCTATTTTTTATTCCCGTATATTCTAAGGACAAATATAGTTAAATGTGTGAGTAAGATACCTACAATTATTCCACAAAAAATTACAGTTTAACGTATTCTGTTCCCAAAATAAATTGCTTTGATTTATGTTTCTCTAATAGCTGCTGCCAATTATTACCAAATGCCTTTTCTAAATGTGGCATATCCTTGAATGTACGCCAATTACCGCCCCAAGTCCAGCCCGCACGAAGGAAGACAGTCACCACCTCTAACCAATCAGCTTGCCCATCTTTATCACTGTCTTTTGACGTATCCCAACTGATTTCTTTTTCATTGACAAGCAAAGCGAAGTCAATTGCTAACCCATAATTATGAATCGACTGACCCCCTTTTGCATTTGTAACCTTTGGTCGTTGCTTAAATAATGCGTCTTGCTCCGCAAAAGTTCTCAATCCCTGCACTATTCTTATTTCTACATTGTCCGGCAGCTTTGTATTTGCTTCTGCAACTAATTTAACTACTTCATCCCTTATCAATGGATGCAATGCTTTTACCCTTGTCTGCGTAATTTCGTCTTGCTTAATTATTGACATATTTATTGGTTTTTAATTACTCATTACAAATCCAATTTGTTCCATCAAATGTCTGCCCCGTCAACCAATCAGCTTCATTTACTTGAATCACATTCAACTCATTTTCAAATAGTTGCCTCTTCTGTATCATGTAGGCTTTGATATATTGCTCTGAATCAGAATTATTAAATTTGTCGTTGAGCCTGAATACCACATTGCCCCCATCTACCCTTTCAATAGAAGGGAATAACGTCTTGAAAGATTGTAATGTCGCTTCTTTGTCAGGAAGTGATATGAATGCAGTTGGGATGGGTATATAGAACTCATACCTTAATTGATATGTAGTATCGCCAGTGTTTTTTACATTCTCGATGATTTTTATTTGCGTTTGTGCCTTTACCATAAATGGCAAAAACAGTAAAATAAAGATTAGCTTTTTCATATTTTTTATTATATTGTGTTTACCAAGTTTCAGTCCATTGGATTGTTACAAAACAAGCACCTCCCGTCATAGTAACACCGCCAAAATTCAGCGATAAGGCTTGTGATGCAGAGTTAAGTATTACAGGCTTGCCATTCTCCCCAAAATTGAACTCATATTTTTCAGGCTGTGCCGTTGTTGCCGAACAAAATATAGGCACAGTTTCTATCGATGCGATTGTTGTACCGAGCGTAGGATTGGCGGTATAATATCTGACAATTGAACCTGCCGCAGCATCTGAGGCATCAAGTGGTACTGCTGTCATATCTTGTGCCGTACCTGATGTATTAGCCGTTGACCTTTTGATTAATGACACATTGAATGTTCCGCCTGCTGTTTGTGTTGCAGAGAATATAATCTTTGTAATCATTATGGTTTTTGAGGCTACCCCTGTGATCGTGAATATATCTGTGGCTGATGCGGCGGGGGTGAAGCTGCCTGATGTGGCCCGATAGGTTACACGATGACGCATCTCATCTTTGGTTAATAATACACCACTTTTAGTAGTAGTTATTTGCGACCAATCTCCATTTGCTGATGTTGTTGATGATGTTAAAGTATCACTTCTTACTCCTAATAGTTTATTTCCAGAAAAAGCATCTCCCGAAGCGAAATCTTCTTGAACAAATTGAGCTGCATTACTATTAGAGCTTACCGAACCTGCTGCTGTAGTAACATTAATAGTTTGTGTAGGGTTTATAAATACCATATTAGTTCCATTATTCAAAACTATAAATACACTTGCACTTCCTGACATTGCAGAAAGTCCTGTTACTCTTATTCTTTTAAACGAATAAGTGGGCACTATCCATAAATTTGTATCAGCACTTGTTATTGTCGTAACTTGTGTAAATCCCCCAGTTAATCTTGTCAATGATGCAGATGAAGTTGTCCATGTAGAATCATCATTACTATATTGAATAGTTAATGCACCTGTATATGTACCTCTGACCTTTATTGATGCCGTTGAATATCCATCACAATTTGCAGATACCGCACTTCCTGCCGTCTCTGTTCTTGTTGGTGATAAGTTCTGTGTAGTTATTGTTCCTGTAACTGAATATGTAGGTACTGATGATGTGAATGTTCCCGTAACTGGCACGGTATTAAGCACTACAACGCCTCTACGTTGTGTCGAACTATCCACTTGAACTGGGAATGTACCTGCGTTCGTGACAGGGTGACTATTGACAGTCACGCCCGTTCCAAGCCGTGTGTAAATGCTGTCCGTTTTTAGTTTAGTCGGTGATAGGTAGTTTGAACCCTGATCTAAAATCTCGCCAAAAATATTATATAATGTTGCCTCCGTTGCTGCACCTGTTGGCAATGATACCGTACCTGATACGTTGTTCACATTCCATGTACCTGATTGCGTCGCCTGTACCGCAAATGTACCTGCATTAGTTACTGCGTGACTACCAACTGTCAACGTGCCACCTAACTTACTATTTATAGATGCAAAAATTGCACTATCAACGCTCCACGCTTTCGTCTCTAAATTACCGCTTGTATTCGTTAACAATGCCCTTGCCCTTGCACCGTCTGAACCTGCGACAAGAAAAGACCGTGTACCATGAACTGCCCCGTTTGTATTGACCACATCATCCATAAGTTCAAGTGCTGTGTTCCCTGTCGTTTGGAGTGCAGATGTAGCTGCCCCTGTTGGGAGTGATACTGCTGGAAAGTTGCTAATCTGAAACGTGCTTCTATACTTTGAACTATCAGTTGCGGATGGTGTATTTTGTACAGCAAATGTCCCTGCATTGGTGACGCCAAAAGATGTATTACTAATTGCACCAATAGTATTACCACCCGTCCCAAGAGATATAACCTTCTTTGCATATAGAGTGGTATCAATTGTTACTGCGCCACCGCCACCGCCTGAGCCAAATCCATTAGTTGCAAAAACCCTAATACTATCAGGACTATATATTGCAAGTCTATTTGAGTTCACTGTCAACCCTGAAGGTATCTTTGTATTTATCCCACTAAGATAAACATGAGATAGGCTATCAAACACACTTAACCAAAATCTATTTGGGGCTGTGGAATCTATATTTACCGAATGTCTTGTGCCTTTTACCGTTTTACCTGATATTTCACCACCTGTTTGTGCCTGTGAATACCCTAAAATTGTTATTGAGGCTAACGCAAGTATTATTATTATTTTTTTCATATAAAATCTATTCTGTAATTACAAGTTTTGAATCAATCATTTGTATTCGTGTACAATTTCTACCAAGCAATTGGTCTGCCACTTCTGAACCACCAAAGTTATATACATCAACTGGAGAAAATCTTATTATATATGTTTCATCTTGATAGCAGTATTCGTTTATTGTAGCCACTGCACTCATATCAATTATCTTATTTGATGTCAATACTCCAAGTGGTATATTGTATCCTTTATTGTCTTCTGCAATAAATACGCCTGATATAAAATCTTCGTCTGCCAATGTCTGCCAACTAATACTTCCACCTCCACCACTACAAGTTACATTTACATCAACCGATGGTGATACTTGTTGGAATGATTGTCCACTTGCGTCAATAAGAATTGATTGACCTGCCAATAAATTAAAACATGGTATCAATAAATTTTCATCCACATAAATACATATTCCTGTAACTGTTGATGCGGATGTATTTTTAAGTGATATTGAATCAACTTTAATTAAATCAACATAAGCGGATGCAAATATTGTTTTATCCGTATCTAAAAAATCAGACGAAGGATTAATGCCTTGTTCATACACTACTGTACAGTATATCACATCTACCGTACCTGCTACTGCCCAAAGTTTACTATTTTTTGCTAATGTGAAGTATGCCATTTTACAATAATGCTTCTGTTTGTTTTGTTGCTTGTTCTAATGCCGCTTCATGGTCTGCTATTTCTTTCTTATTTGCTGCTGAATTATCTTGCGCCCTAAGTTTCCCCTGAGTTTGCAATCCTTCTTCCAAAGTTTTAAGCCTTGCTTCAAGCCCTGCATCTTGTTCTTTTTCTGCTTGTACTGCTTGCTGTTGCATTTGGAATGCTTGTTGTGCTGCTTGTTGCTGTTGGGCTTGCAATGCCTGTTGGTTCTCGATTTGTATTCTTTGCGTTCTTTTGAATACGGCATTCACAAATAACTTCGCTAACTTGAAGTTTTCAATACTTTGCGCCATCAATAATGTTCCTGGCGGCAATAATCCTAAATTCTCTTTCTCATTGACGTAATTAAGGAATAGCATCTTGTCGGCTTCGCTTGGCTTTTCTTCAACTTGTAATATGCACCTTTGCGCTGGCATATCATTGTAAACCTCTAACCAATTAACTCCTTTCCTCCCTATTACTGCTGCCATTTCTTTGGCCCTGTCTGTTAGTGGTTCAAGTTTTTTATTAAACTCGGTGATTACCTGTTGGTCATAGTATAGTTGTCTTTCCCCAAAACTTGTCAATGCAAATTCATAAGCCTCTTCGATATCCATTGTGGCGAATGCTGATTGTGAGGTAGCTCCTTGAATGCTTCTATCTGTGGTTCTTGGTTTTGGTTCTTGTGCAAGTCTATTTGGATTAATACCCAATGACATCAACATCATATTGTACAATGTCATTAAGTTTTGTATCAATCCTGCACAGTCAATAAGGATTTTATTCTCCATGACTGATGTGGGATTGTCAAGCCTTTCTTCATCATCGTCACCTTTTCTTTTCTTCGCAACCATGCTACCTGATTGCTTTACCCTTCTTATTATTTTTGCTTGTATGGATGTGGCTGTCTCGGCATTTGTTTCATCATTATCTTGCTGCATATCTGCAATGATTTCATCTGCTAATGCCCTGATGGATTCCTCATTGAAAATAACGCCCTCTGGTATGAAACTTGCGAAGGTATTTATGTATTGAGCATACACCTTATTCATTCTCTCAAATTCAACATTCATTACATCGTAGAAACTCAGTTTAGTACTGTCCTTTCTTATGATGATAGATGGGCTTGAATAGGCTAAGTTTGTTCCGTGACGGTACATATCTTGCACGTCACCTAAACCTAAAATTAAATCTTTTGCATTCTCAACACTATCGCTTAATGCCAAGGGGATGTAGTAAAACTTTTTCCATACGTCATAGTACTTGTTTGTTTGCTTATCGTGAACGTGCTTTTTTAATTCAACATATCCTAATACTATGGTGGTGTTTAGAAATCCGTATGTTGGTTGAAAATAGCATTCATCAAAATTCATGTTTGTACCATAACCAAATTTATTTCGGTTAGCCTCCCAAACTCTTTTGTTCTGTTCTTTCGATAAAGAACCACCAATCAGTTTCATGTATTCACTCCATGTAGTTGGGAATATGTATCTCCAATAGTCCATATCACTTGCATCCTTATTTTGGAATGGTGATGTTGATATTGATGATGGATTCACATAGATACATTCAGGCAACCCATTTATAGCAGATGTGTAATAACGATAGCACAATGTTTGCACCTGCATATAGTCGCTGATTATCCCGTCTGATATGTTGACATTGAATTTTGTTCTTTCGATATTGTGGGAAATCATTTCTTCGTGGCTTATCTCTACGCCATCTTTCAGCATTCCTGATTCTTCAAGAACCTGATAATCGAAATCGTCTTGTGCTTCTGCCTTTATCTTTTCAAGAAGTCCTGCACTCTCTTCCATCCCTTGTTCATCCCCTTCCCCTACAAATATTTTATCAAGGTTGGCATTGTATTCTATTGGTGCATAACCTGACATTTCAAGAACATAATTGATGTTGTCCACCATGTTCCGCTTATTCAAAATACGTAGTTTCTCTGTGGACTTCTTATCCACCGATAACTTGTCGCTACCCTTTACTGAAAGTGATACTACATTTGTCTGTATCTGCTTTTTGATGATATTTAGAAGAGAATGTATCAATGGGCATACAACAAATCCACCTCTCATGTATTCGGCAGTACCACCTTCATTTGTTTCTTGATTCTTAGGGTCAAAATACTCCTTCAATTTTTGTAAATCACTTGCGGTGAATTCCCCCAAATCAAGACTTCTATACTTTTCAAGTTTACTTACATCCACCAATGGCTTTGCATACATTAAATTTCTTCTTATGAAATCTAATGCCCACTGTTCGTTAACTTCCATATCGAAGTCTTGGATTATGTTTTCTGCCTGTAATATATTTGATGAATCAGTTGCCATGACGTAAAATTAAGTGATTTTTTTATTTTTTCTCAAACCTATTTAAAGGCTTATTTGGGTCTGCTGCCCTTGTGATTGTCTGAATCATCCCGTTTTGCAAATAGTAGTCCATCAATGATTGTAATTGGGCGTATGTTGCTTTTGTTAATGCCTCGTCTCTCTTAACTGCACCTATCTTATCCTTATCAAATGCGCTTTTTACTACATCTATTGTTTTGGTGACTTGCTCGGCTTGGTTCAGGTTGCCGCTTGGTGGGAATGAGGCTAAAAATGCATAAACAGACTTACTATGTTCTGATTCTGTTTTCGCACTTCTCATATCACGAACTAACCTTGACATAGCATCCCTATCCGTACCTGATAATTGGCCTAAATACTCTGCCATACGTTCTAATCTATCCCCCGTATTCTTATTCTGGGTTGACATAATGGTAGCCATCAATGCCATCCCTAATGGTAATTCCTTATACAAAAATAGTCTTCCACTTTTTGTTTTCATTAAATTATCAATCCAATCATCATCGTCATCATCTCCAAATGATTTTTTCAGTGCGTATGCTGTCATTGCTAATGTACCTACTGCTGCCCGTAAGAATACAGATTTAGCCAATTTTGATAATTCGTAATACCTTTTTATAGCATCGGCATCCCCTGATGTCATGCTATTGGCATCTACATTATTTTTAAGGAATTGTTTTGCCTGATTCATTAGGCTTAACCCTTGTATTGCACCATAAGGAGTTGCATTCAAAGCAAGAACCATGAAATTAGCCATACCACCTGCAAATCGTCCCATTGTATTCTTTGCCACCTCTGCCCCTAATTCAGCCCTTGCAGCTTTACTTAAATCACCTTTTTGCTCATATTCTTGCGTGGCCTTAAATGAACCTCGTTGTATTGAGGTTGCCAAATCTGCACCCGCATATATTGACCGGCTGATCCAATCAGTAAGTGGCATTCTTTTTTTACCTGTAAGTATTCTCGAAGTAGATTTTGCCGATTCAAGGATAGCCTTGGTGGACTGTCTCATTTGCTCACTGTTTTGAACCTGTTGAGCAAGTACTAATTCAATTTGAGATAATGATACCTGTTGTTTTATCAATGCTTTATCTGCCTGTGTTGGGGTCAACCCAACTGACTTCATGTGTGCTATGATTGCATCAACTGTATTATTGATATCCTGCATATCTGCATCGGGTATATTCAATGCACTGCTTAACATGGTGGTGGCTTCTTTTTGGCTATACCCCATATTTTTCAATGCAGTATATGTACTCATTAAAAAATGTTTTCTCAATATTGTTTGTCCTATTGCAACATCAAAAGAGTTCATAAATACCCTCATAAATGTATTCACCGCCATTGCAGGGGTACTGATTAATGTCTCAATTGGCTTTTCTCTTATTTCTCTTAGTTTTGATGGCCTTAATCTTTCACCTGTTGGCACATCTATACTCAACTCTTCATCTGAAATTATATCAAGTGATGAACCGCCACCAATATGAGATAAAAAGGCACTCCAAAATGTTTTGATATTTGGGATTATATTATTTATCCAAACGCCTGGACTTTGTAATGCTAACCCCAATGATTCTGTCAACTCAGTAGCCACATTTGTAATGACATTCTCTGACATATTTTTCGGATTGATAAGCAATGTACTTGTAACAGTATTCATATAGTCAACCAAAGACTTTACTATTTTTTGCTGCATTGACTTATCAGTCTTATATTCTCTCAGCAACTCTTTTATCTGCCGATTTAATTGACCGATTGCTTGTAGTGCATAATCACCACGATTTATATTAATGCCGTCAACATCTGTTGGTGCATTTTTTATATTCTCAGCTATGGTGGCTATCTGTTGTAGTTTATTTAATGTCTGTTGGTCTAAATCAGATACCCCGACTAATTTATTAATCGCATACTGTGTTTCTTTTTCAAATGCGTTTGCATTATTCACATTTTTCAATGCAATTATTTTATCAAATGCGTCAGTATGGAATGATTTTGGTGATAGCTTATCCATCAAAAGGCTTTCTAACTTCTTCGCAATCTTATCAATCCTATCTTGTTTTTCTTTTTTCTCTTGCGGTGTCCTTGCATCAATTTTGTTTTCAAAATAGTCACGAACCTCACTAACCAAACTATCAATGGTATTTTTTTTATTCTTAGTTGATTGTAGTTTTTTTATAATCTCATTCCAATTCGTTTTAGATGATGTCAACCCGCCTTCTTTATCTTTCATCAAATCAAAAAAACCTTTGTCTTTTATGAAGTCTGAAATAAGATTTTGGATTGACTGCCTTTGTAGCCTATCATTAGTTACATCTTTTGCTATTGCAGCAGCTTTCTTTTGTTCAAACAATCCTGTTACATGGTCGGCTATCATTCTTTCCTGTCTCTCATTGTATTTCGGATTCCCTTCAGCATCTTTTATGTTCGATACCTTATCTCTTACTTGCTGATTTATTTCATCTGATTTACCGCTTCGGGATAACTTACTCCAAATAATATTATCATTACTATCCACCACTGATTTACCATCAATAGTTACATCTTTCATTAACTCATTCAAAAGGTAGTTGTTCTCTGCTTTACCAAGGAGTAATGAATACATTGACTTCATTAAATTCTCTGTATAGTCATCCCACTTTGATTGTACTATTTCTGCTTCATTCTCATTCAGCCCTTTTGTGATACCCGAAACAAATGAATTCATTTCTTTTTTTAATTCAGTATGTAGCGTCTCCATGTTATTCACGCCACCACTTAATGTATTAAAAGCAAATGCATCTACATTAAAGAATTTTTCAAGTATATTTTCGGTGGTCTTGGTATCAACTTTTGATTTTTTCGGAAGTAATGCAGCCATTGATTTTTTCAACAAATCTTCCATCTGCTTCATTTCGCTTTTTACTGTTTCAGAAGCATTTGGGAATGCATTTTTTGAGAATAACCTACCAACCATATTGGCTATTCTTTTCTCTGGTGATATATTTCCTACCTCTTGTACTGTTGGGGCTTTTTCTTTTCCCAAAATATCATTTACTATACTATTTTGAAGGTCTTTGGTCTGTCTGCCTACTATCTCACTGATTTCTGTTCTTGTGGTGATGGCATCGCTATTAATATCACCGAATGCCTTATTATAAATTGAACCGAAACTTTCAGCATCAATTTCAACTCCATTGTCACGAACTAACCCATACATACTTTTAAAGTCAATCTTTTGACCATTCTCAAATCTATCTTTAGCGATACCAATAATGGCATCGTGTATATCCTGTATAATAGAGGTGTCCTTTATCAAGCAATTTAACTTCATAGTGTTTGTATTACATCTTTTTCTTTTGAAAATTCGAGTTCATAATGTTTGGTGGTATTTACTCCATGAGAAAGTGAATATAAAATACCCATTGGATATACTGTAAATTCAGTAATCATCCGACCTATCTGGTCTGGGTCAGTTTTGAGATAAACAATATCCCCAAAATTATATTCAGTATCTATCAGCATTTACCTTTTTTTGAAATTTCTTTTATTTTACTAACTGCATCTTTGAGCAATGATACCCCGCTTTTTTTTACATTCACTCCATTACTATTATCTCTGAATCCTGTTTTTTGTGATTTTTGAGATAAGGCATCTTTCAAGTCCTTATTACTTTGTTTTTTTGCTTGTTGGCTTTTTGTAGGTTGTGGTTTAGGCTTAGTTGGTGGTAATGGTGGTGCATTATTTAATTCTTCGTCAGTATGCACTTTTGATAATGCACTATTTATTGATTCCACCAATTCGGATGTTTCCTTTGAAACTATATGAGTATCCAAATATTGTGTGAGTGGCTTCCCTGTTGCAAAATCTCTCAATAACCTTCTACTTGTAAGTCCGAGTGATGTTTGTCTTGCCTGTAAATTAGTAATGGCATCAATTCTATCTTGAAGTTGATATAGTTTGTTTTTTACATCCAAATCAGATGTTGTATCAATTTCAAAATTAAGTTTTTCACTCATGGCTGCAAGTACACCAATTTTCAATGCTACATTACCCCGATATGGTTCATTCTCCATAAATGAAGCAACTTTATCCATCCAATCATTCCCAAATTTATCTTGGAATACCCTTACATTTTCTACCCCTATTTCTTTCAAGGTAGCTAATTCAAGTTTCACATAATCACCTAATACATCTCTGCCTTGGACTTCACCTTGTGTCTTTGCTGTTTCTTGTTTCAGCAATTCACCCGTTTCTAAATTTATCAATGATGGGAACCCTAAACTATCAATAGTCCTATCAAATACTCTGGCTATAAACTCATTGTCTGAACTTGGATTATCGGTACTTTTGTTTTTTGGTGGTGGTGGTGGATTATTTGGAATATCCCCACCTGCTGCGATTTCTTCAACGGGCTGCTCATTTATTGGTGTTTTTTTATCATCCTCAATTTCTGCACGTAGACTATCGAATAACTCAATTGCTTGGTCTGCTTCTGTTTGTTCAAATGCACCCATGTCTACAAGTTTACCCATCATGTCTTTGAATCCATCACGAATTGAATTGTTGGTGGCGGCTACCTTTATTTTTTCAACTATGTCTACATCTAAATCAGGGAACCTGTTTTGTATCTCATCATTTGACATAGCCATGAATAATGGAAGCCCACCTTCTACACTTGCTTTTAGTTCGGGTATGCCGAGTGGTTGTGCCGATACCTGATTCACCACTGGCTTACCACCAAGTAAATCACCCAATACTTTTGAGGTGAAGTCTTGTAGTTTATCATCCGAGGTAAGGTTTCGTATCCCAAGTTTATCACCGAGTGATTTAAAGAAACGTACTACCCACTCCTTGAATCTTTTGAGTAATGCTGAATTATTGATTTTTGATTCACCTTTATACCCTATCAATGTATTCAGGGCTTCACTCCAAATTTCATTATCTGTTTTACCACTGTATGCAGGTTGTGATTTTATGGATTGGAATATCGCCCTTCCGTCTCTTGTTCCTTTTATAATTTCAACACCTTCTTTCCATGATTTAGGATTTAGTTGTTCCCATAGGTGAGAGAACTCATGGATAGGTGAATTTGCGTTTAATTTTGAACGGTTTAAATAGATACTTCCATCAGGGAACTTCACCCCATATACTTCACCAAGTTTGTTGACTAAGTTTTGTGGTGTACCTGATTTAACCAACTTTGCTTTCATCTCCGATTCATCAAAGAATACCCTTGTATTGGGGAATGCTTTTTTGAGTTTACCCACCAATTTATCAAACGCTTCCTCTGTAATGGTGGCGATGTTCTTTGGTGAATACTGAAATAATGAACCCTGTGATTGTGCATCACGATTAGCCTTCTCAAGTGCTGCCCTTGCATTGTCCATTTTAGCTTTAAATGGTGCAAGGATACTTTGTACTGCTGATGATTCCACCTGTCCCAAATCAGCCCCAAATAACGTATTGGCTACTGACTTCCTTTCTCCAAATAAATCAAGCGCATCATCCACCACATTACCATATACTTCTTTTCTCTTTTTATCGTATGCTTTTTTAGCTGATTGAAAAGCTGCTTGTGCTTTTAGTATTGCGTCACTTGCAGCCATGAGTTTTGGTGATGCATTACCGAAATCATTATTTAATTCAATTTGGATTGCATTTTTTACATCCTCACTTGCTTTTTCTCGAATTGATTGCTTTAATTTTCTATCTTTTGCTTTACTCAAATCCTCAGTTGCCTTCATAATTATGCCCGCTACTGAACTTCTTTTTTTGTAAGTATCATACAGTGCGCTTGCTTTCTTACTTTCATCTG
>Ga0214919_10009747_pt1 | contig 12329 bp, 5 predicted proteins | sample LL1503_MetaG_FD_177994 | JGI IMG/M metagenome (GOLD analysis project Ga0214919, IMG submission 177994) | Freshwater microbial communities from Lake Lanier, Atlanta, Georgia, United States - LL-1503 | ecosystem: Environmental > Aquatic > Freshwater > Lake | place: USA: Georgia | collected 2015-03-15
CGGTCAATGTTGCCTCTGGGGTGGCACATGATGCCAACACTAACGCTAACGTTGCTGCGTTGACGACAGCTGCAAGCCATGCGGTTGATACAACTAACCCAACAGTGACGATCACCGATAACAGCAGTGGTATTGCAACTGACAGCGCATCTGTTGTTCACTACACGGTGACCTTCTCTGAGTCTGTGAATGACTTCACGTCTAGTGACTTGACAGTTACTGGTGGAAGCGTCATTGGCTTCTCAGGCAGTGGCTCTAGCTACACGTTTGATGTGCAAGCGGATGACAATTCGAACGCTCCGATCGCGGTCAATGTTGCCTCTGGGGTGGCACATGATGCCAACACTAACGCTAACGTTGCTGCGTTGACGACAGCTGCAAGCCATGCGGTTGATACAACTAACCCAACGGTGACGATCACGGACAACATCAGCGGTGTTGCAAATGACAACGCATCTGTTGTTCACTACACGGTGACCTTCTCTGAGTCTGTGAATGACTTCACGGCTGATGACTTGAGAGTTACTGGTGGCAGCTTAGTGGCCTCTAGTTTCTCCCCCTTGTCAGATTTCACTCTTGATGCCTGGGTCAAATTCGACGGAGCTCAGGACCCATTTTCAGTGGTGCTCGCCCCCAAGCTAGGTTTCGGCGAGTGGCGGATGTTGAATAACGATGGGTTTATTCGTGACTCCATCGGCGCTGTATCAAGCACTGAGCTTGTTTCTACCACTCGAGTAAATGATGGTAACTACCACCGGATAACTTCTGTGTTGAACGGAAACACAAAGTCTTTGTTTATTGACGGTACCTTGCAAGCAACTGTGACAGTCGCATCACCTACAAGCGTGGATTGGACTGACGCTGTTATAGGCACAACAGCATTTAATGCTTCTCACAGAGATGCCAATGACAATGATTTCAAAGGTTATGTCGATAGATTAACTGTCAGTCAAGGCGCAACATTTACAGTAAATAATCCACCCTCTGGTGCCGAACCGTCGCATACAGGCGCTGCTTATTTCGATGGAAACAATCAATACAGAGTTGTTGATTTAACGCCTTCGAAGTTCGCCTACACTTTCGATGTTCAGGCTTCAGACAATTCAACAACCTCTATCGAGGTGAACATTGCGCAAGGTGCAGCCATTGACTTGAATGGTAACCTGAGTATTGCTGCATCGGCAACGCAGACTGTTGATAGAACCAACCCGACGGTAACGATTACAGACAGCAACAGCACAGGAATTGCGACAGACGCGGCATCTGTGGTGCACTACTCTGTGACGTTCTCTGAGACTGTGACTGACTTCACTGCCGGGGACTTGAGTGTGACTGGTGGAAGCGTAGTTGGCTTTACTGGAAGCGGTGACAACTACTCGTTTGATGTACGTGCAACAGATGGCTCGACTTCGCCTATCACGGTCAATGTTAATTCTGGTGTGGCCCATGACGTAAACGGCAACGCCAATTTTGTTGCTTTGACTACGGCTGCAAGCCATGCGGTGGACAGAGTTAACCCAACGGCAACGATCTTGTCTGATACAAGCTCTATTGCGACTGACAACGCTTCAGTGGTTCACTACACGGTATCTTTCTCTGAGTCTGTGAATGGTTTCACAGACACAGACTTGCATGTTACTGGTGGAGACGTATCAGGGTTTACTGGCAGTGGCTCTAGCTACTCGTTTGATGTCACTGCGACAGATAACTCAACAGCGCCTATTACGGTGAGCATTGATGGCGGTGCTGCGCAAAACGGGCACGGCAACCTAAGCGTTTCTGCGTCTGCTGCAAACCATTTGGTTGATAGAACTAACCCGACGATAACGATCACGGACAGCAACAGCACAGGCATTGCAACGGATGCTGCATCTGTGGTTCACTACTCTGTGACGTTCTCTGAGAATGTGACGGACTTCACGGCTGGTGACTTACAGGTTGCTGGTGGAAGTTTGATTAACTTCACAGGTAGTGACGCTAACTACTCGTTTGATGTAGTTGCTACAGATAACACGACTGCGCCTATTACGGTCAATGTTGCAGCTGGTGTTGCAAATGACGTTAATACCAATCCAAGTGATGCGCTAGCGGTTAGCTTGAGCCATGCGGTTGATAGAGTAAATCCTGTCATTCAAACTAGCGGTTCGAATAATGTCTCAGCCTTAATTAACTTGACCTCTACTGGTTTCCATGAACCAGGTGTTTTCAAGCAAGGTGATACGGTTGTTGCATACTGGACAGCCTCCGCTGACACCACAGTTGCCGACATAAAGTTTGATTTCCGTGAATTTGGAGCCACCTCTCTCAAGAGTGCTGTGCAAACTACACCTGGAGTTTGGTCGGCCGAATATGTCTTAGGAGCCGATGGAGATACTACAAGGGTCAACAGTGCTGTATACGCGAATGTTTACGACTCTGTTGGTAACGTCACTATTGGAATGAGTAATGTTCTTGGAGAAGGATCACCTCAATCTCCTGGAACATCACCCTTCGACGCTAATGCACCACATATTTATGATATTTCAGTAGCAGGCGGCGGAGAGCCATTGGACTTTAGTTCAGGCGGAACACCTCGCTCAGAAACATATACAGCTGGTCAGACAATCCATCTTGTTGCTCATACCAACGAAAGCATGCCAGAGGGTAGTCAGTTCACATTGAACTTAAGCGATGGCGGAAGTGTTTTGATGACAAGGACATCAGACGAGCGCATTGCCAACTTCGAAGGCTACTACACAGTTACAGCTGGAAAAACTAGCAGTGATCTAACTGTAGTTGGTGTCACATTGGGAACTGGTGCTCTTCAGCCACACGATCCTGCTGGTAACCCACTTTCAACGGTTTTGCCGCCCGCCAACTACAACTTGGCAGACTTAAACAATATTGCAATCAGTGCCAATAATCCAACGATAACGGTGAGTGCTGGAAATTCTGACTTTGCTCCATTAGTAGAGACAAATTCGGCACTAGTCACTTCCGGAAGTCTGACGGTATCTGATTTAGACGTGACCGACGTGGTTTCTATGTCGGTTGCATCCGTAACGGTATCTGGAAGCGGAGCCTCTTTGGTCTCAGGCATAAACCTGAAATCAATGCTGTCTTTTGGTGCCAATCCTGTTGATTCAACTAGCACAACAAATGGTCAAGCTGTATGGACTTTCGATAGTGGTGCAACTGCGTTTAATAATTTAGCAACTGGGCAAACACTGACACTTGACTATCTTGTTAATGCATCTGATACATATTTGTACGGCCGAGTATTTGATGTTATTTCAGACTCATCGAACTCTGCCACAAAGCATGTACAAATCACCATTACTGGCAGCAACGATGCTGCGACGGTGGGTGGAACAAGCACGGGTTCTGTGATTGAAGCGGGAGTTAGTGGTTCTGGGGTAGCGATATCTACAGGCACCTTGACTTCTACGGATGTGGATAACACGGCGAACTTGTTTACTGCCTCTAGCGCGGCTACGTCACACGGCTCGTACACGATGGGTACGGACGGTGGCTGGAGCTTCACACTAGACAACAGCAACACACAAGTACAAGCTTTGAATGGTGGTCAAACACTGACTGACACATTCAGTGTGACGACTGTTGACGGCACGAGCAAGACGGTGAGTGTTGTGATCCAAGGCAGCAACGATGCTGCGACGGTGGGTGGAACAAGCACGGGTTCTGTGATTGAAGCGGGAGTTAGTGGTTCTGGGGTAGCGATATCTACAGGCACCTTGACTTCTACGGATGTGGATAACACGGCGAACTTGTTTACTGCCTCTAGCGCGGCTACGTCACACGGCTCGTACACGATGGGTACGGACGGTGGCTGGAGCTTCACACTAGACAACAGCAACACACAAGTACAAGCTTTGAATGGTGGTCAAACACTGACTGACACATTCAGTGTGACGACTGTTGACGGCACGAGCCAGACGGTGAGTGTTGTGATCCAAGGCAGCAACGATGCTGCGACGGTGGGTGGAACAAGCACGGGTTCTGTGATTGAAGCGGGGGGAATAGGTGGCCTGCCATACACTGGTGTGCCTGTTGCAACTGGCACCTTGACTTCTTCAGATATAGATAACACGGCGAACTTGTTCACTGCATCGAGCGGAAGCACGTCACACGGTACGTACACAATGGGTACGGGCGGTACATGGAGCTTCTCGTTAGATAACGCTAACTCACAAGTTCAAGCTTTGAATGTGGGTCAATCGATGGTTGACACATTCAGTGTGACGACTGTTGATGGCACAAGCCAAACTGTGGCAGTCACTATCAACGGTAGTAATGAAGATGTTACGGTTCCCGCTCCTACCTTAGCCCTTCACTCTGATACAGGTGTATCTGACTACATTACTTCGGATAACGTTGTAAATGTTTCTCTTGCACCTGACGTCGCAAGTTGGAGGTATAGCCCAGATGGCGGCACGCATTGGTATGCTGGGTCGGGTACTTCGTTCAACTTGAATCCAAACGCGGTTTACGCTGCTGGGACTATTCAAGTAGAACAAACGGATACAAGTTCTAACGTAAGCAGTGTTGGATCTAATGCCCAGGTATGGAAAATAGATTCAGCAGCACCGAATTTATTGGCGCCACTGAACGCTAAACTTGTGGATGGTCATACCGTTGAGATTTACTTCAATGAAAAATTGACTGGTGTCAACAGTGATGCTGCAACAATTCAAAGTCGTATCAAAGTTGAGGTTGCTGGTTATTCGTTAGGCGTTGACAATTTAACGATTGCTGACTTCAGCTCTAACGGTACCAATGGCAGCAAGGCGACATTCACAACTACGCAAGAGATTACATCGGGCTTACTAGCTAAAGTTAGCTATGTGGATCCTGCAGGTGACCAAACGTCTGGGGTTTTGCAAGACATAGCCGGAAATGATGTTGCAACTAACACATCAAAGCTGTGGACACTGCAAAATAACTCTACAGTGACAGCTGTGGGTGATAACTCAGCCGTTCGAGTTGTAACTGGCGGTTTGCTGGGAAGCTCTTCTGCTGATACTTTGACTCACACAGTCGCTGGTGAATTCCTCACCGGTGGTGGTGGAAATGACACGGTCAACGTTGCTGCCCTAGGTAGTTCTGTTTCGGGTAGTTCCAGTAATTGGTACGTTGCTGCCTACAACCCAAGTAGTCCAGCTGAATTGCCTGCTGGAGTAATTGCTGATACTGGCGCTGGCAAGGTGGTCTATGGATTCACCAACATTAGCAACGCCTCTGACTCAGTCTACGTTCAAGCAGAGACCATCAACCTAGGTAGTACGCACTTTAGCGTTACAAATGGCGTATTACAAATTGTTGACCCAACTGGTACTTCAACGGTTGGCCAAACTATCATCATCGATAACGAGGTGATTCAGTCTGGTACATCAATCAGTATTGGTAGCGGTAAGGGTGCTGACACTATCACCGACTCCACTGATTTCACTATGGCTATGGGTCGCACAGATACTGTTGTGTACACAACAGAAAACAATGGAACTACTGGCGTGATGAACTCTAAATCAGATTTGTTGTCTGGTTTGGAAGACATGCTCAGTGTGAGTGGTGCTAATGTCCTATCCGTGAATGTTTTAGGAACAACGGACACCTTAACTGGTATGGAGCGACTGAGTTTCAATACTGCTGATTTGCAACAGTCCGATGTTGTTCTGATTGGAACAACCGGAACGAAGCTCGCAACAAATGGCGCAACATTGGTCGCTGCTAGCTCATCAGATACCGCTATCCTTGATCATCTCGGTAGAAATGGTTTTGGAAGCCTATCTGATGCTGCATCCAGCACAACCAAAGCATCAGCGTTGTTTGTAGTCGATGACACCTTGTCAACTATGAGCCGATCAAGCTTGATATCTAGTCTGGATGGCATGTTCAGAACAGATGCAAGTAACCATCTCTCATTTAGCCTGACTCCAACTGATTCATCATCTTTTGTAAGCTTCAGCGGAACGAGTAAAGTCATATTCCAAGCTGCTAACGCTGAAAAAGTGACGGTGCTTGTTGTTGGCCAAGAAGGTTACGCATCAATTGATGATGCAATGAATGCTGCCAAGCCAGGTGATGTGATATACATAACTGACAACGCGCTATCTGCCCCAACGACCTACACGGTCTTGAAGGAAGATATGACCTTTATCGCAAACCATTCAACCAACAACGATAAACTAACTCTCAATTTAGGGGACGTTACTGATTACGCTAACCCCTCAAATTCACACGAGATAAAGAATGTCTACTTGTTGGGAGATGCCAATATCAACGTCAACGGTAACCAATGGGATAACCACATCATTGGTAATCGCGGTAACAACATAATCCACGGTTCAGATGGCAATGATCTGATAGATTCAGCAGGTGGTAATGACTTGATTTATGGAGATGCTGGAAACGATCTCTTAATCGCTTCTAGTGCCCATGCTGGATTTGTTGATCCAACTACATCAACAAATGGAGTCGCGCTACTAAGTGGCGGAGCTGGTAACGATAAATTAATTGACACGACTACTGACGGACACAAAGTCACTATGACTGGTGGTTTGGGAGCAGACGTATTCAAGATCGGTGGCTTGGCTTCTGACAACGGTGACGTCAATGTCAGAGCCACAATCTCTGATTTGAGTGCTCGCAGCGGAGATATGTTGGATTTCACGCAAATCCTCACTTCATCCAACGCTGATGCTTCAACAGCACTTCAAACTGCTTCAAGTTATTCAGCTGGTAATTTAAATATTTCTCTTGCTGGATTGCATACGACAGCAGTTGATACAAATGCTGTAACGGGTGACGCAATTCATGGATTTGTCAACCTATCGGGTAGCGTGCAAGTAGCAATGACAACTGCGACAAGTTTCAATAGCACGCCGCATTTAACTGGAGCTGCAGCAGCCTCTGCCACTGACGTCCATACGGATATATTTGGCTCAGGTAGCGTCAGCTCAGAAATTGCGAAGTTGATGCCAATCCTTGAACACAATCCACTGGGATAATGCAGTAAATGGCTGATCAAGACAATATTGCTGTTCAAGTGTTTACCCGAGTGCACATGGTGCCTCGGGTTAATCAAGGGCAAACGGTTGCGTTGGTTTTTGAATTACCAAACTCAGCGCCTCCCGTTGCCTTTGGTGCGCCAGTTGATGTGTTTCAAAAACTCATTGGTTTTGTACCAAATGTGTTGGACGAAGCTGCAAGAATAAGAAAAGCGGCTGGCATAGCCGAAGATAAAACTTTTGAGCCTTGGAATTGGCCTGTTGACAGCATAAGCCAACACATCGGTCCAGATGGCACCAGATCACTTCGATGCTTTGTTAAGGGCTGTGAAATCAATCTTCTATTGACTAACGAGCAGTTTGCTCAATTAGGCAAACAAGAGGTTAATTTACCCGTGGGAACAAAAGAAGTCACTAAAAAAATAAGCACTAACAAGGCTCCTTTAAAACAACCGCCTACCAAAAAATCCACAGCCGCAGTCTCAAAGACTGTGAGCAAGCCTATTGCTAAAAAATCTGCTCCTACTAAGAAGTCGACTTCTAAAAGCAAGAGTAAGTAAAAAAATATAGCTACACGACGCCCTAGATGAAATGCGTATATGTAAATCTAGCGCATGCACTCGAGCGTAAAGAAGAGCTAGAGCTTAATTTTAAGAATAACGCTCCGCTAAATTGGAGTATCGAGCGATTTGAAGCAATAGATAAAAATATTGTTTTAGAAAATCAAGTGCCTGGAAAGTTGCGTCCAGAGGTGAAGGCGTGTTTTATGAGCCACGCCCAAGTGATCCGCCAAAGTAGAGATGTTGATGGTCATGTGTTAATTCTTGAGGACGACGCACAATTCGGACCGTCCTCCTTTGAGGTAGTTGATTCTTTTATTCGAGAGGATTTAGTTACCCCTTGGGATATTTTGTTTACAGATGTAGGCATACCTTCACCCTCTTTAATGGTCGATCTGTTAAAGGCGCGTCGTGAACTTGAAAAGAAAAAGAAATGTATAGCAATTGATCTGAGCGTTCTATCGTTTTACGGGGCGACTGCCTATATCGTCAATAAAAATTCAAAAAGGCAACATCATTAAAGCTCTTGATGAGGAGTTAGTTTTTGACGCCGCATACGATATGTGGCTTAGGAGGGAGATATGGCGCAAGCGCATTAAAGCGCATGTGTTGTTTCCTTTTGCTACGACTGTTTCATTGACGGCTAACATCTCAAGCATACAACCTAAAGAAGAAAATCTTACAGATAAAGTCTGGCATCTTTATAGGAGAATGATCTGGGTAGACAGAAAATTAGGAAATGATTGTGAGCTTATTCAAAAGTTATTAACAGCAAACCAAGGTCATGAAAGCACCGAACTAGCCAATCTTTTATCGCTCATTCGCACTCCCAATTTCATAATCAAGTGAGCAAATGGGCATTTGGTTTGTATATTAATTGAAAAATAATTACTAAGGCCAGTGATGAAAATATTGATTGCTTCCCCAACCTATGATGGCTCTGTTCGTAAAGAGTACATGCGCTCTATCATGGAATTGACAGATTATTTCAATCAATCTGGTGTATTGTGGGATCTAATGGTCGAGCCATCTTCTATGTTGCATGTTATGAGGAGCGTCATGGCTAGTAAAGCGTTGATGGACTCACAGATCACGCATATCCTTTTCGTTGATACAGATATGGGATTTTCTACGACAGCTGTCAAAAAGATGATAGAAGCAAATGTAGATATTATTGGTTGCGCATACCCCTACAGAACAGTGCCTTTGCATGAAACTATTGCAAAATCTGGTGTGACCTACAGAGAGTCAATTTCCCAAGTGGTTCCTTATGCGGTGCAGTTTCCAAGCGGTAGGGGTTCATTCGAGGTCATTAAAGGCGTCTGTGAAGTATCTGCTCTTGGTACTGGATTGCTGCTCATTAGCAAGTTAGCTCTAAAAGCAATGGTCAGCAAAGAAGTTGTTGAGCCGTTTGCTACCGGATTTCCCTACAATCAGTGGTATGAGCACAATCAATATTATGGATTTTTCGATTATTTGAAAATTGATGGCGCATACATTGGTGAAGATTATTCATTTTGCAAAAGGTGGACGCGTGATTGCGGAGGAAAAATTTTTGCAGTAATTGACGAAGAGGTCATGCACATAGGGGCGATGCCAGTGATTGGTCGATACATAGACAAAATTAGATCTGGAAAACTTTGATCCGCATCCATCATGACTTCGCTCAATTCAGCCCGCATACCTTCAGGTTGGCATGCCCCTGCTACTAAACTTTGGGAGCAAGGAGAAAAACACCAAGCTATTCAATCCGTACTTGGCGTTATTAATAACTCAGTTGAGCCAAAACCAAGAGCTCTAGCTCTCCAGTTAGCTTATTATTTGTTTTTAGTTGGAGATGCTGCAGGAGCGGCGTTATTTCTTGAGAGAGTGATTAAAGACTATCCAAGTGATGCCGAGTTGCTGCGAAATTTATCTGTTTGTCAATCTCGATCAGGGCAATACCAGCAAGCGTTAAATACTTTAGATAAACTCCTGCTGTTGAGTCCTGAGGATCCATTAGTATTTGATACTTTTACGGCGTGCCTTAGCCAGTTAGGTCAATACACAAAAGCCTCCGAGACTGGTACAAAGTCTTTGACATTAAAAGATTTGGCGCAAAAAGAAGTTTTATCAGATGAATGGAAGCTACCCCCCGAGAAGCCCTCGACTTGGGTTTCAGGAAAGAAAAACATAATTTCGTTCTCGCTCTGGGGTGGCAATGCGCGTTACTTGAGGGGTGCATTAGACAATGCTTTAGCTGTTAGTCAGGTATACCCTGGATGGATTGCACGCTTTTATGTTGATGAATCTGTTCCCAGAGTTTTTGTAGAAGAATTAAGGTCTCTTGGCTCAGAAATTTCAATTGAGCCCTTAAATCAATCAGACAGATTCCGACTTGCTTGGCGATTTAAAGTTGCAAACGAGAAAGATGTTGGCTATTTTCTGGTGCGTGATGTCGATAGCGTTTTAAATCACAGAGAGCGCAAGGCGGTTGACGATTGGATAGAGAGTGGAAAATGGTTCCATGTCATGCGTGATTGGTGGACTCACACAGATCTAATGCTCGCTGGTATGTGGGGTGGGGTTGCGGGGGTCTTACCAGATATTAATAAGTTGCTAATCGAGTACCGCTCCTCTACTTTAGAGACGCCCAATATCGATCAATGGTTTTTACGTGATTGTGTTTGGAGATATGTACGCACAAGCTGCCTTACACATGACAGATGTTTTAGTATGAGGGGCAACACAAAGTGGCCTGAAGATAACCCGCCAGGAAATTTGCATGTTGGCCAGGACGAGTTTGCAGTTAGAAAAGATGAGCAATCTATCCGTTTGGCAAAGTGGATAAACAAGTTTCCTAATTTGTTACAAAGTTCTGGAACAACAAACGATACAAAAAATCTTCCCACTTCAAATACTCCTAGCGATGCTTTTTATATCAACATAGCCACCCCAGCTTATGGAAGTAAGTACGCATCCGTGTACTTGAGGACTTTTTATGGTTTATTGTCAGATGGGCCGATTCACAACATCAAATATTCGCACTCGGAAATAGACTACGCAGATATCGTTGCGGCTAGAAATTATTTAATTTCGAATTTTTACTTTAATAAACTCAACCATACGCATTTATTATTTATTGATGACGACATGGGTTTTGAGCCGGTTTTGGTTCGTGAGATGCTAAACCTCAAGCATGACTTGGTGGGAGTCATATACCCCCGAAGAGAGTTAAATCTAGACGCTCTTTTGGTTAATAGAGAACTAGACAAGAAAAAAGCACTTGCCCGCTCTACAGAGTTTATTGGCACTCCTAAGCGTAATGATGAAATGGCAGACTTTATTGAGGTTTCTCAGTGCGGTACTGGGATCATGTTGATCTCTCGAGAATGTATTCGTTTGATGATTGAAAAGTGTCCTGAGATAGTTGATACTAAGAAGTTTAAAAAAATGCCTTTTGGACATAAATTTGATAAATTTATTACGCCATTTAATAAAGTTGAATTAGAAGACAGTGAGTTATCCGAGGATTATTCTTTTTGCTATCGATGGACGCAAAAGTGTGGCGGAAAAATATTAGCAAGTACTTCAAGGCAGGTGCAGCATGTTGGGCAGTACGTTTCGCAAACGCAGTTCAGTGACCGTTGGTAATCTATTGAAAAAACATGGCCAATAAACAAAATAGTAATGAAGTTGTATCTGCATTAGACACAACTTCTGATGCTGAACTATCTAGTCGTTTGAAGGTCGGAATAAAACTCCATCAAGATGGAGATTTTGATAAGGCTAGGATTGTTTATGAAGAAATCTTGCTTGTTAACCCAAGCCACGCAGATGCACTTCAACTTTTAGGAACTATTGCTGCACAAAGAGGGCGTTGGGAAGAAGCTGCTTTACTGTTAAAAAAGTCACTTCAAATTAAAAGTAATAACCCCAATGTTCTCAATAATTTAGGTAATGTCTTTAAAAAATTAGATCGAGTCGAAGAAGCGATTGATGCATATAAAAATGCAATTGTTTTAAAGCCAACTTATGCTGAAGCTTATGGTAATTACGCAAATCTTCTGCGTGAATCAAAGCAGTTTGATGGCGCACTTGAAAACTATAACAAAGCCATTGAGCTCAAATACGACTTTCCTGATGCACATTACAACAAGGGGCTCCTTCTTGAAGAGATGCTCGATGCTGAAGGTGCCCTTGCTTGCTACGAAAATGCTACTTCAATTAATTCAAAATATATCGATGCCTACGCTAGCCGAGGTGATTTACTAAGAAAATTAAAAAAGCTACCAGAGTCTTCCAAGGAGTTTCAAAAAGCCCTCGATTTAAATAATGACTACAAATACCTCCTAGGGATGTTGTTGCACACGAAGATGTTCCAATGTGACTGGAGTGAGTTTGATACAAATTTAAGTGCCTTGGTATCAAAGATCAGCGCATACAAAAAAGTTGCTCCAAGCTTTGCCGTCCTGGCTTTAACGGACTCATTGGAGGTTCAACGCAAGGCTGCCCAGATATGGGTAGATGACAAGCATCCAGAGAATACGTCCCTAGGCCCTATTGCAAAGGTAGAGGGATCTCTTAAGTCAAAGATCCGCTTGGGCTACTACTCAGCAGACTTTCATGACCACGCAACCGCCTACTTGATGGCAGAACTCTTTGAGCGCCACGACAAGAGCAAGTTCGAGATCATCGCCTTCTCCTTTGGCCCAGACAAGAAGGACGCGATGCGCCAAAGAGTCTCAGCCGCCTTTGACCAGTTCTTGGACGTTCGCTTAAA
>Ga0214919_10009748_pt1 | contig 12328 bp, 9 predicted proteins | sample LL1503_MetaG_FD_177994 | JGI IMG/M metagenome (GOLD analysis project Ga0214919, IMG submission 177994) | Freshwater microbial communities from Lake Lanier, Atlanta, Georgia, United States - LL-1503 | ecosystem: Environmental > Aquatic > Freshwater > Lake | place: USA: Georgia | collected 2015-03-15
GAATTTTTGGCACTCTGGATTACTCATTTTTTTCTTTCAGCTTTCATAGAAAAAGTCATTCAATTTTTTCATCTTTACAAAAAATTGAAATACTTTTTCTAAAATAAAATAAGGTAACCCTCAACCGTAAAAAAATGTCGCAAATTGACCAAGTCGTACCCGAAATTGTGCAGGCTGCTCTTGAAGACCAAGTCGTGCCTGCTGCGCCTGTGCCTGCTGCGCCTGTGCCTGCTGCGCCTGAGCCTGTACCTATTTTAGACTATATAGTCCAAGCGCTTTGCGCGCATCTGAAAGTGATGCGCAAAGGTAAGTATATGATTCTGCCTATCAAAAAAGTATGTAATGTCAACACGGAGGTCACCATCCACAAAGAAACCCGCAATAGCTATATCATGAACATCGGGCCAATGGATTTTAGCGTGGATGACGATTCGCTCTATGAAGTCAATTATACCCGTGAAGGGACGGCTTTAACGGAAGATAATTTTATTGACATTGTCATCCGAAAAACGTTGGCCGATTTAAAAGCTATAAAAATCGATAAATTAAATGGAAAGTTTACCACAACCGCGCCGTCACCGCAAGCCGTAAAAAACGACGCGATGTGGACCGCGTTTTGCCAAGAATTCAAAGACGAGGAGCATATGGTATTAAGTATGAATGAATGCTGTGTCTGCTTTACCATGACGAAAACCACAACCAATTGCGAACACAGTGTTTGCTTGGACTGTATTTCCAAATTGCGAACGGAAGCAGTGGCAGGCGAACATAATAGCAACCAGAAAATTTGCCCCCTGTGCCGCCAGCGGATACTCTTCCTAAATTAGGGGTTCCACCCCTACAACCCCTAGGGGTTCCACCCCTACAACCCCGTGGGCTGCGCCCAACCGAGAGATTTAAATAAATTATAAGAAAAGAAGAAGGAATAACCTTTTTTATTTAGGGGTTCCACCCCTACAACCCCTAGGGGTTCCACCCCTACAACCCCATGGGCTGCGCCCAACCGAGAGATGAAATAAGAAAAGGATATAAAGGCCTCCCTTTTATTAGGGGGTACACCCCCTACGACCCCCATGGGGCGGAAGCCCCAACCGAGAGATGAAATAAGAAAAGGATTAATAAAGGCCTCCCCTTTATATGGCATACAAATCTTGGGGGTCGGTTATTTTGTAGCGCCCCCCTTATTGGTCAATAAGCGGGGGTCAGGGGGCAGCGCCCCTTTATTGGTCAATAAGCGGGGGTCAGGGGGCAGCGCCCCTTATTGGTCAATAAGCGGGGGTCAGGGGGCAGCGCCCCCTTTATATCTTTCTATAGTATAAGAATGCCCAGAAGACATACAGCGCGAAGAAATGTATCCAGAGCCAGAGATTTTGCGGAATCAATGGACCGGGCAAATGTGTTTCTTAATACTAGACATTATCCACAAGAACAACCCAATATTACACGCGCGCCCTCTCCACCCGCTTATTATGAAGAAACTCCACCGGCTTACCAAGCGCCAGCACCCAAACTCAAATTATTAAAGAGAATTAAAAAGTTATTTACACGGAAAACAAAAGTGCATTCTTTGCCGCCAGTCTATTCATCGCCGCAGCTCCCCTACCAAGAACCGAGAGAATATGGAGACAATTTGCCGGTCTATAAATCACGCGGAGGCCGAAAAATAAGGAAAACAAAACGTAGACATACAAAAAAAGGTTCAAAATATTCGTAAAATTGTATATATGTGTAAAAAATGGATTTCAATAACAGGTCGCGTATTGAGGCGAGTAGCGTAAAAAAATCATGTTATTTTTCCTCAACTAAGAACTCGCCAGGAATTCACGCCCCTAAGCACATCCTAAATCTCTACCCGTAATCTCTCCCCAAGCACATACCAATCTCTCTCCCCAAGCACATCCCAATCTCTCTCCCCAAGCACATACCAATCTCTCTCCCCTAAGCACCTTCCCAAGCACATACCAATCTCTCTCCCCAAGCACCTCCCCAATCTCTCCCCCTAGGCACATCACCTTCAGTCAGGGCGCAGCCCTGCGGGGTTGTAGGGGCAGCGCCCCTAATAGACGATATGGTCACTAATCCATTTCTGTATTTGGTCATGTACCGGCGCCAACAGCAGATTAATGCCGCTAATATAAATCTCATATCGTTCGGGGTTTTTTTCTAACAAGAGGAGCGTTTGATAAAGAATAATAAATTCGTGCGAGGTATATAAGGTCCGAATCTGAATAAAAATATCGTCAATACTATTGGTGCCGTGTATTTTATTAACTTCAAGTTCTTCCGCTTCGGTTAAAACAACGGGCTTGTCAAGCAAAATGCGATACAATTGTAAAGTATGCAAAAGAGCGCATTGGTCCGTGGTCGCATAGGTCTGCAATAATTTATCAATGCCCCGTTTTCCCAATTGCACGAGTAATTCAAAGAGGTCCGAGTATTCGTCGGACTCCGTTTTCAAATAGCTGTAAAAGCGGTTAAAGCGCACAATTGCGTTAAAAAGAAAAAACAAGTCTTCTTTCATGTCGTGGTTATAAGAGCGCCACAGTCCTTGGCCCCACGTCGGCGCTTGGATGGCGAGCAAATTATTCGCAATGGCCAATTTGCTGCCTTTCGGGCAGAACGAAAGCAAGGCCAGTTGGGTAACGGCTTGCAGCGGTTCCAGAATAATATCAAACCTTTCTTTTTTCTTCTCAGTTTTCATCAGATTATAAAATTGAAAAAATGTATTCATTAGAAAAACACATAGCTAAGCTTTATATATATTTGCGTATGTTTGATAAAAAGCACAGAATCCAAGAAATCGACTTTTTTTGGGTTTGAAACTCGAAACTGAAATTTGGACATTTTTAAAATGTCCAAATTTCAAAAAGGCCGTCCGGCCTCTGAAAAAACCCGAAAAAACGACTTCAGACCATAATGCTCTCATTTTCAAAAATTCCCGAAAAATGTTGTTATGCTAATTTTTTCTCATTTTTTCCGAAAACTATTTAGGAACTTTTTTTGTTAACTAACTATAAACAAAATGGAAACAATTTTTAGCACCGAAAACACCAAAAAATTTAATTGTGAAAAATGTTCCTTCAAATGCTGTAAAAAAAGTTATTGGGACCGCCATATTATAACAGCTAAACATCTAAAGTTAACAAAAATTAACACGCAGGTGCCACCCACCGAAATTGGCTCACATAGTTGTAAAAACTGTAATAAAATATATAAATCCAGGGTTGGTTTATGGAAACATTCGAAAAAATGTGAATATGTGCCCGCGAAAAAACATAAACTGTATGAGAAAGAAGATATCGTGGATGTGTTGTTAAAAGAAAACCAGGATTTCAAAAATATTATTTTAGAATTGGTAAAGAATAACGGCGATTTACAAAAACAAATGTTGGAAGCGTGTAAAACGGGGGGAAACATACATAACAACAGCCATAACAAAACCTTCAATCTCCAGGTCTTTTTGAACGAGAAATGCAAGGATGCGATGAACATTATGGATTTTGTCAATTCGATGACATTGGAACTCTCGGACCTGGAGGATGTGGGGACGCTCGGCTACGTGGAAGGCATCAGCAATATTATTATCCGGAAATTGAATGAATTGGATATTTACAAACGTCCGATTCATTGTAGCGATGGGAAAAGAGAGATAATGTATGTCAAAGACGACAATGTCTGGGAAAAGGAAAACGATACCAACGACAAGCTGCGTATGGCCATAAAGCACGTGACTTATAAAAACAGCTCGCTGTTGGTGCCATGGAGCCAAAAACATCCCAATTGTATGAACACGCAGCACCATCTCAACGATGTCTATGTCAAGATGATAGGGCAAGCCATGGGTGGCAAAGAGGAGTTTGTTGATAGCGAGAATAAAATTATGAAAAAAATCGCCAAGGCGGTCTTGATAGAAAAGTAATATGCTTATGCTTTGCTTATGCTTTGCTTATGCTACTTGCGATTCAAACTCGACATGAATAGATTATTGCTTTGGACTGTCATATTATAAGGAATCGCGTATTTTTGACACCACGCAATACATTTTTGAATATTCTTTTTTTTCATATGCTCGATTTTATCGTATTTGTTGTTATTGTCAATCAAATAAATCGTAGATACAATCGTGTCAATTTGTTGTTGGCCCACAATCGCATTGAATTCTTCGATTTTGTTTGTGAACAAATAAGGCAATTCAAAATCAAACAACGACCCACAGATGGGGTCGGGCTGTTGTAAAATTTTATAGAATTGTTTCACGATATCTAAAGTAGAGCTATTGCGAAACCCCTTACAAACAATATATTTTTCCGAGTTCGCAAACCGGCTGGTGTTGGGCTTGATAATCGAGACCTGTTCGTATAAATTCGCGAGCAGAAACAGTAAATCCAAAGAAAATCGGGTAAAAGTATCATAGACTTTCAAAATAAAGGTGCCACCGAGTTTTTGCATCGCAATCGCAAACCCAATTTGACAGGCAATGAGTTTCGTGCTGATTTGTTCTTGCTGTGGATATTGAAATGAAAAATCAAAGCCGCCGTCACCAGTGATGATATCCATTTTCCCATTGTATTTCTCATAACAATAGCGAAGGTTTTCGGGCTTTGTCAAATCGCCATTGCCTTCGCTCCCTGTTTCAATTAACACATTGGGGTTGTTCTGTAAAAAATATTTACTTTTGCGCCAGCCAGGCACATTTTGATTCACCTCATCAATAAGCGTCATACCATAATAGGTGTCTTTGGAATTTTTCCGCAGATAGGCGAGCGCTTCAATAAAACCACCCGGTCCTTCGGCCAAATGAAAGCTGGTACATACGGGCGGCAGCAGCTCTAAAACATCCATAGAGTGACAAATTTCAATCATTTTAAAAAAAGAACGAGAGATGGGTTTTAAAGTGGAGATAGCCTGCTTGGTATTGGGGATAACCGAATGAATATATTCGTAAGGGTTGGTACATTTTTTATATTTATCCCATTGCTCGAGCCGGCAATCAATTTGCTCTTTGATAAAACTTAGATATTTATAGAGCGTTTTATTTATTAAAATATCAGGAGGCGGTTCGCTTGCTCCTGCTGCGCTTGCTCCTGCTGCGCTTGCCCCTGCTTCGCTTGCCCCTGCTTCGCTTGCCCCTGCTTCGCTTGCCCCTGCTTCGCTTGCCCCTGCTTCGCTTGCCCCTGCTTCGCTTGCCCCTGCTTCGCTTGCCCCTGCGCTTATGCTTGTCTTATACGGCATACATAAATTCTCAATTTTTATATGTTTATGGATGTCGCTATTACAGTGTATAATCGGTAAATTCAAAAAACTCATAGCTTATTCTTATTTAACGTTATTTGTTTATGTCTTTATAAAAAAATTATTTATTCTTTCGGCAGAACTTCGAAAAAGGCCCGTTTGCCATCATAATCGTATTCAACTTCGATTTCTTGATTGCCTATAAGGAAAATAGCCCAATGGTCTGCTCCATCGCCATAGCCCTGTTGAATGTGTCGCAGGTATTTGCCAACATACCTGCGTGGCGTTGTCTCATTGACAAAATATTTTTCGTTATCCCAATTTCCTTTTTTGCTGTCATAAAAGGTGGCTTCGTAATACTTACCTACAACGGGACTACGCACAACTGGTAATTCTTTTATATGTGTCTCATAATAGGCTTCTTGTTTCTTCTCATCGGGGCAAGAATGAATACGATGCCCAGTTTTTTTACATGCTACGCATAAACTCATTTGATATAATAAAGATTTTATATTTAAATCAAAAAATATTTATTCAAATTTTCTGTTGTACTTCTAAGGTTTGCTCTACTGCGTTTGCTCTGGCGTTTGCTCGGCTACTGCGTTTGCTCTGGCGTTTGCTCTGGCGTTTGCTCGACTACTGCGTTTGCTACTTCGCTTTGCTTTTCTGGCACTTCATACCACGCCAGTTTGCCCTGATAGTCGTATTCAATCTGGATTTCTTCGCCATCTCTCAGGAAAACTGCCCAATGGTCTGCCGAGTCGCCATAGCCTTGTTGAATGTGTCGCAGATACTTACCTACATATTCGCGCTTCGTTGTTTCATATGTATAATGATTTTCCGCTGACCAGTGGCCATCTTTCCGGTCCCAGGTGGTGGCTTCGTAATACTTACCTTCTATCGGTGTGCGCAAAACGACGAGTTCTTTCCCCTGTATAATTTCTTTCACAGGTTTTTGCGTTTTGCGATAGTCTGCCCGTTTCTTTTCATTCGTGCATTTATGCGCTAGGTGACCAATCATTTTACACGCCAGACAAGTCTCCTTATAAGGGTCTGGCACATAACGAAAGAAGGCGGTTGTCGGCGTGTGTTCCACGATAACTTGTTTGCCTTCGTTTATAAAATACGACCGCTGTTTCATATTTTTGCCCCAGCCTTCCGACCACATGCCAGTATGTTTGCCCACATAATGAATCATCTGCTTGGTGGAATAACAGCACTGATTTATTTTGCCTAAATCAACAATCTCGGTATAGTCGGTCACATAATACTCCCGATTTTCCTGTGCGGATAAAAGTACTTCCTTTTTTTTTGCCATAGTCAACTTGGTTAAATCGGTTTCCGGCGTCACCTCATAAAATGCAAGCCACTCCGTATGGATAACGGAGACTTCTTCCCGTTTGAAATTCAAGAAGACCGATGAGTTTTCACCATCTCTCAAATATTTGCCGGCATGCGACATACTATCGTTGGTGAAATAGCGTTCATTCGGCGCATCACCAGTCTTTCGTGACCAGTTGGTGTAATAATAATACTTACCTTCTTGTGGAACACGGACCACTTCTTGCATCTCTTCTTCAATGGTAATCAGCGTATCAATAAACGAACTCATTCTTTTTTCTTTTGGAGGTTGTTTTAAATTATTTTACAAAAAAGTAATTCAATTTTTTGTAAAATTTTAAGCATTTGTTTTTTTTTTTAGCGATAGTTTTAACGTCGGTCCTAATTTTTTCACAATAGCTGGCGGCTCTGCTTGCGGCGGCTCTGCTTGCTGCTGCTCTGCTTGCTGCTGCTCTGCTGGCTGCTCTGCTTGGACACTTTCCGCAATAGTTGATAATTTTTGTTTATTCAGTTTTAATTTCGGCCCCGCTTTTTTCCCGCTTACTGCCGATGCTTGCGCGGATGCAGAGGCCGCGAGCGCTTTTGTCACGGCTTTTTTGGCCGTTAGGGTGCCCCGCGCTTCATCCATCACTTCGTCGACGGTTTTATGCTGTAGATTTAAAGACACTTTTGCCACATCGCTCACCTTGCGCACTTTCTTGTAAATAAAGTAGCGGTTCAAGAAGGAGATGGTGCGTTCCCCGTCCGTCATATTGGGTGCTTGGTCATAAGAAGTCTGGTTCCGTGGATTTTTCTTGATATCGTCATTCATTTTATTAAATAAATCGTTAAAGAACCCAGTCGACGCCGTAAACTCGGAATGTAAATTGCGCAAATCTTCCGGCGAAGCCAAAACAAAGCCGTAATTTTCCAAAATCCGGGTCAAATAGGTATAATTCACTAAATATTCCCGGAAGGTTTTGTTGATAGAATCTTGAAAAACATCGACCGCATAGCCCACACACGATTCGTCGTCATTAAATTCCGCCCGGTCATACCGTTTCGTCAATTCCCAGATTTTCTTTTTATCATCGGCGAGAATAACCTTGCTCTCATTCTCCGCAACGTTTTTCAGCATATTAAATAATTTCTCGCCATCGTAGCTCGTGCCAATAAAGTAGCCACCTTCTTTCGTGACTTCAGAGACATTTTGTAAGAAATTTTGTAGGGTTTCTTGGGATTCAAACATATAGTGAATCGCGAACTGAATAGAGCACACATCAAACCCTTCCGCCGCCACACCATATTGGTTATATACACCTTGCCCCAGCACTTTCACATCTTTGGGCCCTTGGCCGAAGACCGCCTTCGTGATTTGTTTATCTTTGTCCACCAGAATGCCGGTTGTTTTTTTAATATTGACACTGGAATTGCCATTGACAAAGAGCGCCGCAGGCATAACACGAAAACGCTTTCGGTAATTCATGTAGCGGGCGTAGGCACCGTTCAGCCGATTTTGGATATTGTCGCGGGAAATATCCACCCCAAACACGAATTTCAGTTTGGCGTCAATCCATTTCGGCCAATCACCGCCTTTCCCGACAGCCAAATCAATCAATGTGCCCCCTGGGCGCGCCACGCTTTTAATCAAGAGTGATTTGACATATAAATTATGAAAATCCCGCAAGGCACCGGTGCGGGTGGCGCCCGAGACTTTATTGTAATAGACATCATCGTCGCCTAATTCTTCTGGAATATTTTCGCCAGTTAGCAGCATGAGTTGCGTTACGGGGTGGTGAATGGTGTTCCACACATTGTTGGCCGTTTTAAACGAGTTGCCAAACATCTTTTCGCCGCCCCGCAGTTTCGCCGTTTTATCATAACGCACTCTTAATGGTATCCAGCGCCATTGCTCTTCCCTGCTTTCATCATAGCGAAATTCCACAATCGTATTGTCTTCAATTATCTCGTCATTTTCTGTGTACATTTTTTTGTCGGTACCGGTTAAGGGAATATTGCATATACCGGCTTTATAATCGCTCGGCTCGGTGGGGTAAAATTGCATGGGCACATAGCGGTTTCGCTTCTTGTCTTCATAGTTTTCATAGGTAGGCATTTTATCCTCAATCGCATCTTGATAGGGATTGATATAACCATGCTGTTTTTCGTCGAAACCGACTCGCAAAATAACGGTTTTATATTCGGCGATTTGCGATGAAGAACTCATATCTATCCCATTATTAAAGGTGCTGCCTACCACATCCGCGCCGGTTTCATTTTTCTTGACAGAAATCATAAAATCGACCGTATTGAATTGGGACGGCTTCCACTTGAAAGAATATTCCCAGCTGCTGTTCAGCGGTTTGACATACTCGCCAATTTTCGCCCCGACGCCCATATTGGCGGGGGTGAAAATTAAACCATCGGTTTCGTATTCAAACAGCCCATCGTGTTCTTTGGCTAAGATATAGCTACAGCCTTGGAAAATACTCTGTGTTTCGGTGCCGAGATAAAAGCGTTTTTTCGTGATTTTCAAAGGCACTGGTGCGCTCTCATTGACGATAGAGACCGCGTTTAATTTCTCTACGACGGTTTCTAGAATCGGTAAGCGAAAATTGGTGGCGACGGCTTCGGGTGTTTGCGGCACAAACCCTTTCGCGCGTATATCTTCGCCACCCACATAATAGATATCAAACGCCGCGTACATATTAATAAATTTCTTGTTTTTGTCATAGAGAACATGCTCACCGTCAATAAGCGTATTCCATAAATCCTTGTTTTTCGCCAACGTGCCAGTGAATTGAATTTCCATATTCGTGTTAATTAAATAGATTTTTCCGTTGGGGGCAATAAAGAGCAATTTGCGGTCCCCGTCGGCTTTATCCGTCACGGTGTAATTTTCGCGAATATTGGGCACCGTCGCGTCAGGATTGATGGGCATTATATTGCGCAATTGTAGAGTATAAGAAGAAGGCCCGACGAAATTGGTCGATTCGATGGGGATATTATCTTTGCCCCAGAGCAATTTCATATAGGCTTGTGCGATGGACTCTTGTTCGGGATAACTGATCGGGTAGTTGGTTTCTTGGAGTCCCGACAAAATATATTTAATAACCGGCTTAAAGACCAGCGTATTTAAAAGTTCGGGGGTGTGAAAAGCGGTACCGATACCGACTAAACCATTCAGGCACTCGATTTCCATTTCGTATTTTTCAGCCGCGGCAAAGACACCGGAATCGTGAATCAAGTATTCGGGAATATAATACCGCCCTTGTACTTTTGAATTTTTTACAATACTCATATCTATCACCACAGGTAAAGTCGGGTGGCGCAGTTTAAATCGATTGAGATAACGGAAGGTTTTCTTGCGGTCCTGCCATTTATCTAAAGTCGCTCGCACCATCGAGACATTTTTATCCATTTTGACTTCTTTATTGAGGGAAACACGGAAATTGAAATCCCGCACATTGACGGTGGAGGAGGTATCTGGATTAAAATCAAATTTTTGTAGAAAGGAGACACCGTTATCAATGGTCTCGATGCTGTTGGTTTGACAATAGGTACGGATGTTTTGGAGACCACTGATTTCCGTGCGGAGTTTTGACAAACGCGGTGCGCCGGTTTTCAAATCCATGTACTCGTTTTGAATACGGAGTAAATAGACATTGCTATCCACATAAAATCCCGAGGATAAGAGTTTTTTCATGACATTGTCGTAATTAATACGGGTTAAGGCTGTTCCGATGGTGCCGAACTTTACTTCTAATTCAAGCTCTTCGTTCGGCGTGACCTTGGTGACATTGCGCAAATACACTTTGTACAACTCATGTAAATCGCGCTCGGTCCTTGGTGCCTCGGTTCGTCTAACCTCCTTCTCTGTAGCCTGCTTCGCAGTAGCAGGCCTTTCTTCAATGGGCTTCGCTGTAGCCTGCTTCGCTGTAGCGGGCCTTTCTTCAATGGGCTTCGCTGTAGCCTGCTTCGCTGTAGCGGGCCTTTCTTCAATGGGCTTCGCTGTAGCGAGCCTTTCTTCCAAGGGTTTCGCTGTAGCGGGCCTTTCTTCTATAACAGGCTTTTCTGTGGCTATTGTATCTTTTTTCATTTTTGGTCTAGCAGTTTTTTTGCTATCGGCCATGTATATAAATATTAACGATAAATATTTATATCTTCTTTTCAATTTTCTTATTAAATACATTGGAGAATTTCTTCATATAACTTGGTTTTGGGTTTAGCTTTGGGTTTTTCATTCACTTGGGTATGGGTTTCCAGCTGGAGTTTTTGACATATATCCTGTAATTCGACCAGAGTATACGCCGAAGACGCCTTTAAGGGTTTTTGTATATTTTCAATCAACCAATATTCCGCACGTACTTGTGTTAGATAGGCTTCGTCTCCGTTTGTACCCACTCCGTTTGTACCCACTCCGTTTGTACCCACTCCGTTTGTACCCACTCCGTTTGTACCCACTCCGTTTGTACTTTTTAAGGAATCTTCCTTTTTCGCATTTTGAACGATAATGCCTTTTCTCTCTGCTCCGCTTGTACCTGCTCCGCTTGTACCTGCTTCGCTTGTACCTGCTTCGCTTGTACCCGCTTCGCTTGCACCCGCTTCGCTTGCATTTATTTCACAATACTTTCGCCCAAATACATACGTAATCGAAACATTGTGTACTAAACAAAGCGCACACAACCCTTTAAGTGTTATCGTTTGTTTATTGACTAATTCGTCTTCTAATTCCGTGCGCTTTAATTTCAACTCTTTCAATTTCTCTTTTATGCCTTTCAGCTTTTCCACCGTTTCGATTTTAAGTTGTTTTTCCACACTAAAGGCATTTGAACGATTCATCTCGTATTCTTCATAGCCTTTCAGTATAATAAAAAAACACCAGAACAATTTATCTTTTTGAAAAGGTGTAAAGGGATTTGTTGATTTAGGCGCGGCAAGTGTAGGCGCGGCAACTGTAGGCGCGGCAAGTGTAGGCGCAACTGTAGGCGCAACTGTAGGCGCTGATACTTGTGTTGATAACGGCACCGCATACCCTTTTTTCATATTCGCAGCAGAAAACATATATTTGTTCAGATTAGCGAGAGCATCTTTGTTCTGGACTAATTTCATCATGTTATATATTCATATAGCATAATCTTTATATATATTTAAAAAAAAGTTTGCTCGATTTGTTCCTTCTCTTTCTCGATTTTCTTCAATAATTTTTGCTGTTCATCCACGTAATCCGCATATTTATCTAATTCTTTAATGATATCACTCGATAATTCGGTTAAATTCACAAAGGTGCCGTTGTTATTCTCATTGGTGCTGACCTCGGCGAATTTACTTAAAATGCGCAATATTTCGATTTGGTGGTATTTTTCCATTCGTTCAATGCGTTCTTTTAAAGCGTTTATGGACATTATATCTAATACCACTCTACCTTTTAAATATTAAAAGGCGTAAATTAATTTTTCACTGTAATTTTCGGCAGTTTCATGCGAATCGTTGCTTTCTTTTTTGGCGCTTCCGTTTGTAGAGCTGCCTGCGTCGGTTGAACTGCCTGCGTCTGTTGAGCTGCCGGCGTTGATGTTTTCTCAGCTTCCGCATCCGTTATTTCCGCAATAATGGAAATATATTTATCATTTAATTCAAACCGTTGCCCAATGACACGCACTTTAATCTCGTCATTTTCTTTGACCTCCGCAAATAAAGGCGAAGCATAATTGTGGTCGCGCGCAATAAAGATGACCACCGGGCTGGGCGTTTCATTTATTTCGGCACGAATGCCGGC
>Ga0214919_10009749_pt1 | contig 12328 bp, 12 predicted proteins | sample LL1503_MetaG_FD_177994 | JGI IMG/M metagenome (GOLD analysis project Ga0214919, IMG submission 177994) | Freshwater microbial communities from Lake Lanier, Atlanta, Georgia, United States - LL-1503 | ecosystem: Environmental > Aquatic > Freshwater > Lake | place: USA: Georgia | collected...
TTTTAAAGGTAATCGCAAGCAAGCTTTCCCCTGACACCAAATACCCCGAAAAAGAACTCAACGCAATCATTGCCACCTACCACCAAGACACCGCAGCCATTAGACGGCACATGATTGAGTACGGGATTTTGGAGAGGGATGGGGGAAGTGTTTATTGGGTTAAGGGTTAGCCGGAAATAGAAGAATAAGAAGTATGTGGCAGGTATAAGTTCTTCTGGAAAGTTAAGAAGAGATTGCGCACTTTGCTAACTTCTCCATCACCTAAAACTCTTACCGCATCAAAGACATCGGCATATTTAATCTCAAGTAGCGTCTCCAACTTACCCTCTTCAAGCTCGCCAACCCCAGATTCAATGTATTGAGAAACTAGAAAATCAACAAACTCGAGCTGTTTTGCCTCAATGGCAGCTTCCATAATTGATCGGGAAACAGTTGCACGAGTTTTACGAGTTACAGGCTTTAATGCATACTTCACAAACTCTAAGACATCGAAGATATCGCTGTTCTGGGCATCAATGAGCTCTTGGATTGAAACTAACTCACTTGTTGGGAATCCGGCATCCTCTAGTTGCTTTAAGAGTTGAGCTCTTGTTGATGGCACAGACCAAATGGCACGCAACTCATCCTCATTTTTAAACAGATCAGGCATCTCTAATGTATTGAAGAGTGATTGGATGAACTCAGTTAAAGACATCGGAGTTCCATCTACTGAATAGAACATCTTTGACGTCATGTGCTGGAACTCTCGATCTTTGCCGTCAGCCAACTTAATAATTACCTTCTCACGCTTGACTACTGGAAGATCAATTGGACCACTACCCGGTCCATCAATAATCTTCCCACCCGACTCTGGTTTTGGGTCCGGGTCGACAGGTTCGCCGTCCCACTCTGGATCATAAAAATTATGGGATGCATTAACAAAGTCGTGGATGGTGAAGAAATCTTTGCCGTCATAAAGTCTGGTTCCACGCCCAATAATCTGTTTGAACTCAATGATGGAGTTAATAGGGCGCATCAACACAATGTTTCGAATATTTCGAGCATCCACGCCAGTAGATAGTTTCTGGGAGGTGGTCAAAATAGTAGGAATGGTCTTTTCATTATCTTGGAAATCACGCAAATACTGATCGCCGATACTTCCTTCATCAGCCGTTACTCGCACACAATAGGTCGTATTCGTATTAGTCTTCTTCTCATTAATGATGTCCCTAATCATTAATGCATGCGCCTGCGTCGCACAAAAGATGATTGTCTTCTCATTAGGGTTTATCTGAGCCATCAAGAGCTCGACCCGATAGACCTCTCGCTCGCGAATGATAATTACTTTATTGAAATCGCCACCCGTATATAGCTTGCCTACTTGGGGTTCACCTGCAACAACCGTGTCATCTGCGGTGTAGGTGTAGTCATCAATCGTTGTTTGATATTTACGAACTCTAAATGGAGTTAAGAAACCATCCCCAATGCCCTCTTTAAGTGAATAGATATACCGAGGTTCACCAAAGTAGGCATACGTATCTACGTTATCTCGTCGCTTCGGAGTTGCCGTTAAACCTAATTGAATAGCCGGAGAGAAGTAATCAAGGATTGCTCGCCAGTTGCCATCTTCAGTTGCACCGCCTCGGTGGCACTCATCAATAATGATCAGATCAAAGAAATCCTTTGGATACTCTCCAAAGTTGGGAGCACCTGTCGACTCGGTCTCAAAAGTTTGAAATATCGTGAAGAAGATATTTCCATTAGTCGGTACCTTTCCCTTCTTACGAACCTCATCAGGTTTAATGCGTACCAACGTATCCTCTGGGAAGGGTGAAAACTCATTGAATGCTTGATTAGCCAAAATATTTCTGTCTGCTAGAAAAAGAATACGTGGTCTACGTTTCTTATCCCCTAGAAGATTCCATCTCGTTTGAAATAGTTTCCACGCAATATGAAAAGCAATTTTTGTCTTGCCCGTACCAGTAGCAAGGGTAAGGAGAAGTCTGCGATCGCCTTTTGCGATGCCTTCTAAAACATTTTCTACGGCTTTTTGTTGGTAGTAGCGAACGGGTTCTGTTCCCCCTCTGCTCTCGAAGTCAACAGCTCTAAACTCATCGATCAATTCATTCTTTGGTTCATTGATCAAAGCCCACAATTCATCAGGAGTGGGAAAAGATTCAATATCTTCTTCTTTTCCTGTAACCAAATTAATTTGGCGAATCTTTTGTCCGTTAGTGGCATAAGCGAAAGGAAGCGCAAGTTTTTTGGCATCTCTAATCGCCTGACTAACGCCTTCACTATGAGGTAGATCCCATTTCTTAGCCTCAATCACAGCTAAACGCTTACCTTTATACTCGAGAACATAATCTGCAATGGAAGGCTCAGCTCTTTTTCCTGTTCCAATTATTCTTCCAGCTGTAATTTGAAACTCTCTACGCACTAAATGACCCTCCCAACCAGATTTCATCAAGGCGGGATCAATAAATTGTGCCCGTGTATCGGATTCGGTAAGTGCCATTAGGCGACTGCTTCCCCTGGTTTGAAGTATTTCCCTAGTAGAGATGCCTGAAGTTCATCAGTCAATTTCAATCTCAGCTGTAGGTTTTCTGATGCTGATAAACTCAACTCCTTTAATGAAGAGATGACAGCTACTACCTGCTTGATTTCACTTTCTTGTACGGGAATTCTAATTGGGATTGTATTTAGAGCCCTTTGCGTTAATTTGGGTTGCGCTGCACCCGTAATAAAGTCATCTAATTTGGTATTTTCTAGAAGATACTCTACGTACTTTTGCAGATCTTGATCAACAAACTTTAAAATATGAGCATGATTATTCACCCAATACTTACCAGAAACCGAAAAAGCTATAGGAGTGGATCTCGCTAAAAGGTTGGCCCCATCTTCAGATACTAAGAGGGCATCGCCTTCAAATATGTAATTTTTCACGTAATCAATAATCCCAGAAGCGCCGTAATAAGGAAATTCACCTGAAGCTCTTACATCCCGCGTAATAGGGATACGCTTGTTGTCCAAATTTTCACAAATATTATCGAGTGTGGTGTTCCTGCACTTCAATTTAGGGTCATTAATCAAATTCCTAATTGCATGTGATAATAAAGATAAACTTGCATCGATTTGTTCAAAAATATTAAGCCTAATTCTTTCAATTTCAGAAAAAGCACTATCCAGTTTCTTGACAATCTCTTGTTGCTTTTTTAGTGAGCGCGGATAGACGACTTTCATATTCCGAAAAGCGGGTACGTCTAAATTTTTCTGAGCCGTCCCACGAGCAGATTCGTAAATCTGTTCATTTATACTTAAGACAAAATAATCTAAATAATCTTGTCGCAGTATCGAAGCATCTTTGGGAGAAAGTGTTAAACCACTGTCGTTCAGGGCGAATTTACCAAGGACGCGACGCGTGCATCTTTCTGACATCGCAAATCTAGCCACGACTACTCTGTTTTCTCGATTGAAAGTATCTAAGAAAAAAGTCTCCCCTCCTCCACCGTAAACGGGATAGATGGTTCCAGCATCCTTTTTCCGAACAACTCGAGTTCCATACTCAACATTACAAATTTCCTCGATAGTTGATTCACAATATACCTGAGTCATAACAGTTCCTTGATTCGCTTGAGGATTGCTTGATTCTCAACATCGAGAGCTTGGATCTCTGCAATGATCTCTGCTGGCGAACGATGAATAACTTCATTGTTCCCGTTTGGATTTTTCACCGAGAGATCCCAAGTTTTTTGATTTACTTTTGAAATATCTACTGACCAAGAGAGATCCGAATCCTTGGACTTCTTTTGTAGCTCAATGAACTCTTCCAAATCCTTATCATTGAGTGGGTTGGTCTTACCCATATTGCGACCTGGCTTTAATTGGTAGTACCAAATCTTTTTCGTCGGTTCACCTTTTTTGAAAAATAGAACCACAGTCTTAACACCAGCACCTTGGAAAGTGCCACCTGGGCAATCGAGAATAGTGTGAAGGTTGAAGTTCTCAAGTAACTCTTTACGGATTGCGACTGAAGCATTATCCGTATTAGAGAGAAAAGTATTTTTAATAACAATGCCAGCCGAGCCACCCGCACGAAGGATCTTCATGAAGTGCTGCAAGAAAAGATATGCAGTTTCGCCTGTTTTTATCGGGAAATTCTGTTGTACCTCGGCACGCTCTTTGCCACCAAAAGGCGGATTAGCTAGAACTATGTCGTAACGATTTTTTTCTTGAATATCAGCAATATTTTCACCCAAAGTATTCGTGTGAATCAAGTTTGGCGCATCGATGCCGTGCAAGATCATGTTCATCGTACCTATGATGTAAGCAAGTGATTTTTTCTCTTTGCCATAGAAAGTCTTCTTTTGAAGCGTTGCTACATCACTTGTTGTCAACTGTTTTGATTCAGAGAGATAAGCAAATGATTCACAGAGGAAGCCAGCAGAGCCTGCTGCACCATCGTAGATAGTTTGGCCAATCTTGGGGGCTATAACTTTGATAATCGCTTTGATGAGAGGTCGCGGTGTGTAGTACTCGCCACCATTGCGACCAGCATTACCCATGTTCTTGATCTTGTCTTCATAGAGGTGAGACATTTCATGGATCTCAGCACTTGTTTGAAATTTGAGCTGATCAACGAGTTCTAGAACTTCACGTAGGTTGTAGCCGCTTTGTAGTCGATTCTGGATCTCACCAAAGATCTCACCGATCTTGTATTCAAGAGTGTCTGGGCCAGTAGCAGTTGATTTAAACTTTGCTAAAAATGGAAAAAGTTCGTTATTAACGAAGGACCGTAGATCATCACCAGTTAATGCTGTGTTGTGATCAATCTTTCCATCTTTAGTCTTAGGAACAGCCCATTCAGTCCATCGGTACTTTCCAGAGATGATTGGTGTGTATTTCTTGTTTCCTAATTCAGCGCCAATCTTTCGGGCATTCTCAAGATCATCTATGTACTTGAGGAAGAGGATCCACGAAGATTGCTCCACATAATCAAGCTCGCTGCCACACCCAGCATCCTTGTGGAGGATGTCATCAATATTTTTGAAGGTGTTCTCAAACATTTGGATCCTTTTTATGAGAGATAGGGGCTAACTTACATTGAGCATCGGACATGAGCCAGTCTTGGTGTCCCCAAACTCAGCCGACAGCCTGAAAGCTGCTGCCAGCTGAGTTTAACTTGATTACTTATGGGAGCGAAGCAGTGCAAGCTCGAATGCATCCAACATGGAGTCGTATGCAACAGAGCTCTTTCCTACCTTTTGTGGATCGAAGTCGTTTTCCTCTAATAGTTGCTTATAGCGAGTAACGATTTGAGGCAAATGATTCTTTAAGAAAAGATTGGGGTTTGTTGCCCAGCTTAAAAAACCCTTCTCATCGATGATCATGAGTGACTTCAATGCGTAAACCAATGGTGCAATGAATCCTTCTGGGTAGCGCCAAGAAATCGCCTTTTGTGAGAACTTAGCTTCTTTTGTTCCACCTTTGCTATTCATCTTATTGACTGCTGAGATTCTTCCAAACTTGCCCTCATTTGCATTGTAAAGGTCAGGAAAATTCTCATAGATATAATCATAAAGATAAGGAAGATCAGCAGCGACTTTGAATGCAGAAAGCACTTTGTCACTCTTTATCTCCGGTTTTGGAGTATTGGTGGTTATTTGCGGTGAAGACATAAAGCGGTGGTACTTGTTCACGCAGTCACCCTTAGAACTATAGGTTTGAACGGGGCTAGGTGGTGAGACTTTTTTATTGTCTTCATCCTCAATATCTAATTTCAATGCGCTGAGTGCAATCCAAGTCAATGCGACGATGTCAGCAGCTCTAATATCTCCACCCTCATTTGATCGCCATTCAACTTTTTTGGAAAGTTCTTGGGGTAGAGCGGCTTTCAAACTGTCGTAAAGGCCTTCATTATTAGTCTTTGTTTCCTGCTTTAGTTGCGCATTATTGTTTCGTGCCTCTTGAATATCAGATAACGCCCTGCTGAAGGTCTCTAAATCGAGCTCACTTTCAGATTTAGGCAGTAAGAGTTCAACTGGCACGAGTGTAGATAATTCTTCTGCATAGTCTTCGTTCTCAAGAAGCTCATGCACTTCCTTAATATGCTTATTAAAGACTTGCTTAAAGTCTGCCCAAATTCTTGCTTTCTTGAGTTCCTTTAGGTCTTCAGGCTGGCTAAGGGCAAGTCCGAGAACATAATGACCAATTGCAAGGAGGTTGTGGCCACCATCTAGGACGCCTTCAACATCGCGGTCATGGAAAGTTAGTTCAAAACGGTCTCTATCCAAAGGCTTGTATACCGAAGCAGCAAGCAATAACCCCTTGGATTTCAGGGCAAAAGTTTCCGGGGTGTTAGTTAAAGACTCAATAATTGCTGAAGTTATTGTGCTTAATTTGGAGTCTCTAGGATTTGCCTGCAGATCCAAAACTTCAATGATATGAACGATCTGCTTGAGTTTTACTAAGCCAATGAGTCGCTTTGCAGACCCAACAATTTGTGTGTTGCATTGCTCAATTCTGAGCGTAACATCATGGTTATATGGACGTGAGTTCATTAATTTCTCTCTTCTAAGACTTTTCAGTCTCAACATTTCCGTAGACCATCCGACCTACAAATGAAAGATTACTCTCCGTGACTTTCTTGTCAAGTCTGACCCCGAGTGGCGCTATTTTGCGCCTGAGTCTGAGTCAAAAATCGCCCCTTATTTTCGTCGGTTACTCTGAGTAACCTTCAAGCATGATCAGTACCCAGATCCACGAGGTCCTAGAGCTCCAAAAGCAATACACCTCAAAGAACACGCCAGCTATGCAAAGACGCGGAATTCTGATCCGGAAAGAGATTGCAGCCTCACTAAATGAAAACCTGGATCGCTTCAAATCTAAGTACGAGATTGCAATCGAAGATTTATGGGTTCAGGGTAAAGATGGTGATGGTAATAAGGCAGAGATTCCTTGGGTGCGTCTTGCGTCCAAAGAGCTCAGCCCAAGTGCGACAAAGGGTTGGTACGTGGTTTTCTTATTCTCAGCCACAGGATCAAATTGCTACTTAAGTCTTGGGCACGCCAGTACAACTTACGATGGCGATTCTATGGAGCGCAGATATCAAAAAGCGCTCGCACCTGAAGTCGCCGAAGGGCTCATGAAGTGGGGGCGCCAAAAGCTGCATCTAGATCAAGTAAAAAATCCCAGACTTAAGTTCTCTCGAAATCTAGAGGCAAAGGGAAATCTTGCGGAAGCTTACGACCGGACCAGTTTATGTGGATTTGAGTATCGCAAAGAAAGCGTTCCCGCGGACGAGCAGATTTTCAGTGATGTCGAGTTCTTACTTGAGATGCTATCCAAAATTTATCTTTTACAGGAATCAGATCCAACTATCCCCGGATCCGAAAGTCCAGAGCATCACGAGGCTGTCGCAGCAATTGCACAAGCTGCCGGAAGAGATTTGACCGGACCGCGACGTCAGGGGCGCTCGCGATTACCGCAAGCTCATAAGAAAGTAATTGAGGAGCATGCAGTCGAAACTGCCATTAAGTATTTAGAAAAGAAGGGCTTCACGGGTATTAAGGATGTTGGCAAGAATCATTCCTACGACATAGATGCAAAACTCAATGGAGTAAATTTCTACATCGAAGTAAAAGGCACTATCTCTCTTGGAGAAAAGGTTGTTCTGACTAAGAACGAAGTTCTCCTACACCGCCAAGAGCATCCAAATAATGCACTAATCGTTGTTAGTGAGATTGATCTTGACCGGAGTGAACCACCCTCAGCGAAGGGTGGAAAGGTACTTTTCATCTCACCATGGAAGATTGAGGATTCAGACCTAGAGGCCCTCGGGTACGACTACAAGGTAACTGACAAAAAATGACTATCTCATTTGGAACAGAAACATCCGTAAAGCCATTGTTCGTTTATGGGACCCTCATGCCTGGCGAGATTGCGTACGAGCAGATCGCTGAATTCGTATCTCATTCTCAACAGGCAAAATTGCCTGGCTATTCATTAATGATCCGGGATTTGATGCCCTTAGTGGATAAGTCGGATCACTCGGATCTTGTAGAAGGTTTTCTTCTCACTCCCAAGCTGGAAACATCGTCAGTTTTCTACGAGAAACTCATCAAATTTGAAGGCATTAATTTTGAACTCACTGACTGCATCTGCAAAGAAGATAACTCTGAAGAAGTCGAGGCTAGGGTCTTTCAGGGAGTTGCAACGGATTATGGCCGCCCTGAGAATCTAAGGCATAAACGATGGTCGACCAGACTAGACCCGCTCCTATCAAGAAGTTTTCCCGTACTAATCCTAGACATTCAAGAAACAGTTAACTTTAGGCCGCTTACTTTCACTGAGGGTGAAAATGATTGGAAAATGAAAAATAAGAAGATTTCAAACTTTTTACTCCTTAGCTCAATTCTTGAACATATATGGTCTCTAACTCATGGCGCTCTATTTGCCGGTGAGAAGGGAGAGATCAATAACTTACTGAAAAGTATGGCTAGTTCCAGTGCATATAAGTCGGCATACAAGTCTGCAAGCAACTTGAATTTGATCCCATATGTTTCAATAAGCGACTCTAGGGATGTACGGAAAGGCCCCATCTCTACTACAAAAGACTCCGGCGCTCTCCGAACTTGGTACAGAATAAGAGGAAATTCTCTGCACCGCGGAAAAAGTGGTAGCGATACTGAAATTGTTGAGGATGCCTCTATCGGGCTGGGGAATCTTTTAATGTTCTACTTGGAATCACAAGTTCCAGGAATTCGAGAGGAATGGGATAAAGAAGTTCCGAATCTGCTGCCTATAGTTAGGTAAATGACTTTTATCCTCTAATTACTAACGAGAACTCGTCAACATCGATTCCTAGTGAGCGCATCCAAAGAATTGAATTATTCTGATTTAACGAAGAATCTGGAAGTTTCATGGATGTAACTCTGCACCTTTCGGCAATAATTTTGAAGCTCATTTCATAAAGCTTTCCTGATGGATAATCAGTCTGAATTTCTTCGTATCTCTCGATAACTTCTTCGCCATCATATTCTTCGTTCACCCCAAGATGCCTGGTGACTGGCGCAATCCACCAGTTTGATCCATTTGAGTGAACTAGCCCTTCTCGATCTGCCTGAGATTTGAGTTGAGAATTGCTTGGGTCAAAAATTGAAGCCATTGTGGGCATTAAATCCATTTCAAGTGGACCTTCGATGTTTTCATTACAAACCACAACCAGATGCCTCGGTTCATCATGAGCGGCATAACCGATTGGGGTGATAACCCACATTGGTACGTGTTTCTCAATAAGGGTGCAACAAAAACCTGGTCTCCAGAGGCGAGAGCTGGCAGGACCTCTAATTTCTTCAAAAACAGAGCGCATTGCAAAAATTGCTAGACCTGTTGCTTCACCTGCCATTCAATATCCCCTAAACCGTTAATGTCCACAGAACATTACTTAACTCCCCGAAGTGCAATTCTGGGTCGAGCACCGAAATCCCATCTGGTGTAACCACCTCTTGCATTCCTTCGGCCCTCAACCAAGCACGGTAAAGAATAGGTGCTGAAGGGTTATTGGCTGCAAATTTACCGGCAGATTGGGAAATATTTGGGGTATTTATTATCCAGGAGGCAACAAGCTTTGTCTTCTCATTTTTCCAATTCGACATTCTTAGTTCACCAATCTCCCAACAAATTGATACTGAAATTCATGACCTTGATCCTCTAATTCTTCTATGAATTCTTTTTCTTTTTTCCTTAAACGCTTTATGTATCTATCATCTCTATAAATTTCTAGAGTCAGGAGTGGCCTACTAGGTCTATAAACCGCATAGGTTAAGGATTCCAATTCGGTGACCATCAACATATGCTGGAGCTGACCAATGTAGTAATCGGGTACGGTCTTATTTAATTGGGTGTGCTCATAAGCCTTTACACCGGCTTTAATTTCAAAGAGATTCTCATAGTCGCTGCATATTGCATCAAGGCTTGCAGCCAAAAAAGGTTCCTTAGAATCTTGGACGATTGTCGGCTGTAACTTCATTTTGAACTTTTTTGCCAAAGAACTTCGCGCATCGCCTTCAAGGCTATTTCCTTCACGGGTCTTTGCATTTCCCTGGAATTCACGGACGAGCCCCAACTTCTCATCCAATAAACTCGACCGACTTCCCCAAGGATTTTCTCCCATAATTTTAGGTGCGTCCGAAGCACCAATCACACCTTTACGCCAGGCGTGCCATTCACGAGATCCTTGCTCAAGATCGTCAACAAGATAAAAGCTCATGCCCGTATCTCTTTATAGAAGGCAACCGCTTGCGGATCAACCAAAATATCTTCACTTCGAATAGGCCTTGCCAAAGAAAGCGTCTTTAGGGAGCGGCAACGAGAGAGCGCTACATAGGTTTGCCCCGTTTCAAAAGCGCCTTTCCCTAAATCAAGATGGACGCTCGAAAGCGTCAACCCTTGACTCTTGTGGATTGTCATAGCCCATGCGAGTACAACTGGTAATTGTGAGTAGCTTCCCGAAATGACTCTCTCAATCTCTTTAGTCTCCTCATTGAATTTGTACTCAAACTGCTGCCAGAGGGATACTGGAACTTCGACTACTTCTTTCCTGTCTGTAAGCATTACCTTTACCCGATCAGCAAACATTTCGGTAACTGTAGCCACGTCTCCATTTACATAATTCTTGCCATTCTTGGCAATCATCACTTGAGCACCAATTTTTAGCTCAATTTTGTTAGGGACGGGAACTTGTTTTTCACTGAACTTTCCTGTCAGTACCCCTTCAAACACTTTCACAACGCCAGAAAGTTTCTTTAGCCGTTCATTGTTTACGCGCTCTATGTCTGCATGCCTTGGAGAAAGAGTAATCGTTCCCGGAGATGGTGAGTCTGTAATTTTGCAGGCACTATTGAGAGTCTTGATCGCAGAACTTAAATTACGCCCTTCACGAATCTTGGACAAAAGATCTACAAATTCTTGATCCACCTGCCGAAAAGCCTTGGTGAGTTCTACGGCGTAGTACTCAGATTGCGTTAGCGCTTCCGCTGAAAAGAATTTAGGGGATTCGTACATTGCTTCGAACAGTTCACGTGTGGCTTGGGTAACTATTGGTGGTAACTGGAAAAGATCTCCGACCATTACGACGCAAATTCCTCCGAATGGTTTCTTATTATCTCGGTTTAGTTGGAAGAATTTGTTCACGGAATCCAAGAGATTTGCATTCACCATTGAGATCTCGTCAATAATGAGTATCTTGGCATGTTTTGCTAGAGACTTCGGATCTCTCTGAATATCGCTATCTACAATCCAGCTTGGCGGAAACTTACATAGTCGATGAATCGTGCTGCCTTGAACAGTTAACGCTGCAATTCCTGTTGGTGCACAGATAAGAGTTTGACCCTTAAATTCAATATCTAACCACCGGATGAAAGTACTCTTGCCCGTTCCAGCTCCCCCAGTTACTAAAATCATTGGGAATGATTCATTTATTAGTTCTTTCACTTCCAGATACTCTGAAAGTACTTCAATCTTTTCACTCGCACTTGCTTGCTTTTTTCTGGGTTCCGATTTAGTAACAACCTGTTTCGTAGCTGCTGCAACAGACTTATCAACCTGTCCGAAAGTCTTCTTCTCGCCCTTTAGGAATGAAGCTAATCGCCCTTTCGCCATGTGCAAACGTTAGTCGGGCCCCGTGATAAAAGTAAGTCCCACATTGCGACGCTTGGACTCCAGCCACCAAGGCTATTTCTTCATGCATTTGTCAGTCCCCTCATTTACCTTGTACTCATGACCACAAAACGACGTAGGCGCTCCATCAGGCTTTTTGTGTGCCCTGAATGTGAGCAGATTGGCACTCTCCGAAAGATTCTTTACGGGATGCCAGATCCTGAAGTCTTCGACTTCGAAAAATATGCAGTTGGTGGGTGCTGCGTGAATGGAGAGGGAACAGATCCTGATCTGCAATGCAGAGATTGCGGATGGTCAGGATTTCGAGAGGCTTTGGAGGAGAAATGAACGAATTAGAGATGCAAGAGCTACAAAACCGAGTTGTTGAGAGCATTCAAGACTACTTCGATGCTTACGGCTGGGATGCAAAGTTTATTCAGCACTTTGGTGAGTGAGAACTAACCTTTAACAACCACCCTCACCACATCCGCTGCCGTTGCACTCTGCCCTAGCTCCACGTTTACGTTCGTTGGTATGCCATTGATCTGGGCTGCTGAGAGCAGCGCTAGCTGTGCTGCGATATCACTCATCCAGTAGAAGGCAGCTGGTCCTGCTCTATCTATGATCTCTTGGGCTTTAGTGAGTTGAGCATCATTGAACTTTTCTTCATCATTGTTATTGCTCTCAATGA
>Ga0214919_10009750_pt1 | contig 12328 bp, 7 predicted proteins | sample LL1503_MetaG_FD_177994 | JGI IMG/M metagenome (GOLD analysis project Ga0214919, IMG submission 177994) | Freshwater microbial communities from Lake Lanier, Atlanta, Georgia, United States - LL-1503 | ecosystem: Environmental > Aquatic > Freshwater > Lake | place: USA: Georgia | collected 2015-03-15
CCTGATGTTGAGCTCTTAACAGTGAACCCTTCAATACCATTGGTGCTGTTAAACACGGCACCTTTAGCAACATATAAATTAGATTGGAATCCAACGCCGCCAACAACGTTCAATGCACCAGTTGTAGCTGAACTTGCTGGAGATGTATATCCGATGCTTATATTAGCATGTGTAGCACTCAATCTAACATCACTATCAGTAGCACCCGTAGCAGAAAGAACCACGTCTTTTTCTGATGATAGAACTAAATTTCCGCCGGCTGTATAGATGTAAGCATCATTTGGATATATTTTATATCCAGTCATTTGCCAATTAAAATCTGAACTCTTTATACCTATGCCAACATGATGCTCTACGTTAGAACCAATATTGTTTATCAAGAAGATTTCAGAATGTGATTCAGATTCGTTATTAACGTTTTTAATAGTTAATCTTGCAGCGGCATTCGCATTAGCTATAATACCAACTACATCTTCTGCATAAGGAGCATTAGCAACTTGATCTAACCCAAGATAGAATCTATTGCCTCCTGAAATATTTAAGTTTCCGTTAACCGCAACGCCGCCTTGGACTTTTAGTGCGCCGGTGCCTGCATTTGTGCTGGCTGTAGTTGCTTGGATATTTGCCGCACCTTGTAGCGTAGTAATACCACTAGTGTGACCCATGGTAATATTGGCTGCACGAGCAAAGTTTACAGTAGATGCTACTGTATTAAATAGTGCTTGAGTTGCTTGGCTACCAACAACTGTTGGATTGTTAATAGTCATTGTGCCTGTAGTAGCACCAACTTCTAAATCAGTCGCAGCCTTAAATGCATCAACTGTGGTTGGAGTGTTGAATAATAGTGCGTTCGTTGCACTTGTATCGTGGTAAGCACCGCCTTGGAATATATTACCTGCTAGGCCTAATCCGCCTGCTAAAACCAATGCACCAGTTGTGGTGTTAGTACTTGCTGTAGTTGAGTTACCCCAAATACCAGCACTTGCTGATAGTGTAGTAAACGCACCTGTTGAAGCAGTAGCATTACCAATTGGTGTTGCGTTAATAGCCGCAAATTGTGCCAATCCACCTATAACATTACCTGTTACACCAACTGCACCATTGATTTGTAGGCTATTAAATACAGCACCTTGACCTAATACGTTGCCTGTGCTGTTTAGTTGACCTGCAACTACTGTGCCAGCAATACCTGCACCGCCTGATACGATCAACGCACCAGTGCCTGTGCTTGTTGACACTGTAGTATTAACTAGAGATAGATTACCTGCTTTAATTGGATCGTAGACTGTGTTAGCATCAAATAATACACTACCACCACCAGGTTCTGTAAGATTACTTGCAAAAGTCCATGTGCTATTGTGCCAGTCACGAACGATACCAGTATGTTGATAAACGTTAGCTGTGGCTAAACTTACACCTTCAAATGCTGAATACACACCAATATCATAATTATATGGATATGTATTACCTGGTCTTAGGTATAGTAATGGATCTTGGACTGTGATAACGTTAGCAGTAACACCAATGATATTAGCCGCATATAAATTACCGCCAACCCACAAATCTTTAGCTACCGCTGCACCACCAGCTATGGTTAGAGCACCACCTGCTGTAGCACTGGTAGCGTTAGTCGCATCGTTAACCAACAGTGTGTTAATAGTGCCGGTGCTGGCTAATATATTACCTGTTACGTTCAAGTAACCAGTAACTGTTTCATTACCATTTACTGTTAGGGCATTAAACACGCCGCCTGTGGCTAATACGTTACCTGCAGAGTTAACACTGCTAGCTGTTAGTGTGGTAAATGCACCTGTTGATGCTGTAGCGTTACCAATTGGTGTTGCGTTAATCGCGGCAAATTGAGCGAGGCCGCCTATCACATTGCCTGTAAATTGTGCTGTAGTACCTTGGACTGTAGCGCCAGTGTTACCAATCGTTACTGCTGAAATATTACCTACTGTAGCTGTGCTTGCTGTTAGATATGAAGCAAGGACCGTGCTGGCTAATACATTACCTGATAAGTTAATACTTGCGCCTGTGAACGCTGTGCCAGTATTGCCAATAAATGGTGAATTTACTGAACCAAGTGTGGCTGCGGAGCCTACAAATGATGCCGAAAGAACTGTGCTGGCTAATACATTGCCGCCTGTGTTAAAGTTTGTAGCATATACTGTAGCATTACTATTAATACCACCCACACCAACAAGAAGATTTGAAACAGTCATTGTTGATGCGTTTGTTTGTCCGTTTACTGTGAGTGCATTGTATACTCCAGCTGCGGCCAACACATTACCTGACAGATTAATACTTGCACCAGTGTAAATAGCACCCGTATTACCAAAGTTTACTGCGGCAATATTGCCAACAGTCATTGTAGATGCTGAAACAAAACTTGCGATTAATGTAGATGCTAATACATTACCTGTAGAATTTACAGATCCTACATTTGCTGCACCCAGTGTAGTAAAACTACCTACGGTAGCTACACCAGCTGCATAGAATTTGTTAATTGATAAGTTTGCGAGACCCAGTTGTGATGTAACATTACCGTAGGTCGTGCCTGTCTCAGCTGTGGTAATTAGCCTAAATTCTTTAAATGTTTCACTCCAGATGAATGCTTTGTTATCTGATGTGCCGCGATTAAAAATCAGACCTTCGTCATAGGTATTGGATCCAGCAAACCCGTTATTTAATACGATCAAAGGATCGTTAACATAGGTATTAGTAGATGCTACTGTAGTAGTTTGACTACTGCCTAATACAAACAAGTTACCTGTGATTAAGAAATCACCTGGGACTGTTACGTTGCTGGCAAATAAGCTACCTGTGATAGATCCAGGTTGGATCTTTTGGCTGGCTATAATCGTTTGATTATAGATCTGATTATTTAAAATTCTGGTCAGTGCTGACATGGAATGCTCCGCTATATAATAATTTTACACTATTTTACAGCCTGCGGTTCCATATTCCCCTTGGGCGTTCTTGTGTGTTTAGTAATATTTATGCGAGATTGGAGATTTTAGCGAACACCTACTACGATTTCAATGGTGCCTGTTTGTCCATTGAAATCTTCTAAGGCTTTACCTATAACTGTGCCTACATGTGGAAATAATTCAGCTCGAGCGGTGCCATCACCTGCTGAAACTAACATATTTCCTTTACGAATTCGTCCTGTTACACGTGTTTGAACACGCCCTTGCAAGGCTACAGCAATAACATGTGCGCCTTGTTGTGCGCTATTCATTAGATATGCTGGATTTGAAGAAACGACGCCGGCTACTGCGGTGCTCATATCAGTGTCACTTAATGTAATTTCATGTGTTCCACCAAAGTCTACTACGGTGCCGGGCACATAATTATGATCAGCCACATAGTTTTCTGCTAAGTCAGCGTATTGTGCTGTGGTCGCTGTACCATAAATAGTGCCCCACTGATTAGTCAATGATCCCAGATTAACTGCGGCATTGCCGGCTGGCGCGATGGCATTGATACCTGTATGCGATCCACCTGCTATAGCCGCATTACCAAAGTTGCCTTGTGCGGCAGATATATTACCTGTGGTGTTTATATATCCTGTCGCGTTGATTGCTCCAAATACTCCGGTGCTGGCTGATATATTTGCGGTAGTATTAATCAAACCGGTTGATGTTATTACTGTTGCTGTTAAACTACCAATCCTTAAATTACTATAGTTGGCATTGGTAAAATCAACAGTGGTGGTTGGCTCTGCTACTACGTTGGCAAATAATTTCCATGTGCCGTCGGTGGCGTCACGAACAAATCCTGTGTGTTGATAACGCACTGCATCAGTAAATGAACTAACAATACCAATGTCTAAAATATCTGCTGGGTTGTCATCAGCAAGATAAATCATCGAATCATTAACAATCAGATTATTAGCATTGATCGTAGTCAAATTACCATTAACAAATAAATTACCTTGGATCGTAACATTACCGTTGAAAGTTCCTTGTGATGCAGTGATATTTCCAGTTAGCACCAACCCTTGACTACTAAAAGAACCTATATTAGAACTTAATATTGCAACGTTTACATAATTAGCTGTAACACGGACATTACTTGCACCACTAAGGATGTTGTCTGCACTGGCCCATTGAACTCCAGTGCCTGTTGTCTGTAATACTTGGCCGCTTACTCCGGAAGTCGCACCTGCATAGATAGCAGACCCTACTATCAGATTGCCTGCAAGATTTAAATTACCACCTACACCTAATCCACCCACAACAACAAGTGCACCATTGGCACTGTGTGTTGATGGGGTTGTGCTCATTACTGTGACTGTAGGTGCCATCAATGTATTTGATGTCATTGCACCGTTGGCACTCATAGTTATTGGGGTCGGGCTACCAGCGGCAGTAAAACTAAATCCGTTGGGAGATACTCCAATGGTACTGCCGCCAAGATCTAATGTATTAGCTGCAAAGTAGCCTGTTCTCCAACGTAGGGTCGGAGAACCTAAATCATAAGTTACATTAGCACTTGGTAATACATTACCAGTAACATTTACATTGGCCGCATCAAGAGTCACAAACGTTGTATTTTGGAACTGCAATGAACCTACTGTAACCGCACCAACAGAAATATAACGTATTTCAACTGTGTCAGTAGTCAGAGGAATTTCAGTAAACTGTATCTGATTATTGTTTACTATCACATACGAATCAATTGGTTGTTGTAAGGTACCGTTGATGCTTACCAATACGCCAGCTGTGGTAGTATTACTGCTAAGTGCGAATATATTAGCCGCACCATCTGGGTTGATAGTCTGTGAGCTGATAACAGCTTCACCTGGTGCCAACCATTGACTGCCGTTCCAGTATTCGATACTTGAACGTGCTGAATTATAACGTGTAAACCCAGTTTCTGGATTAGTTGGTCTTGTAGCATCTGTGCCGTATGGAAGACCTATTGCCGCATTGCCAGTAAACTGAACTGTGCCGGTTCCTGTTGGGCTAAAATAAATGTTGCCGTTGGTAAATGCTGTTGATATCGTAGTATTACTAAAGGTAATATTGCTAACGACTCCCAATGCAATATTGCTGATTGTAGGCAAACCAAACTGCCCAGCATAGACGGCACCACTGATATAAACACTATTACCTGTAAAGCTGATAGGACTCGCACCGTTATATGGTGTATTATTACTGTTGAAATTTAAGATACCTGACTGATAATCAAATACCCATAGATCATTACTGCCGCTGCCTGTAGCAAATACCTGTGTGCCTTTTGATGCTACGTTAGCGGCATTTCCGCTTGGCGCTATATAAACTTTGACCTGGTATGTTGATCCAAACTCTGGTGGCACCCAGAATGTCCTACCAGTTTGCCAAGTTAATGTCGGAGTTGGTATACCTGCGGTGCTGATACATTCTACAGGGAATGTGGTTGGATATACAGTAACTACACTGCTATTACTTCCCGGAATAACTGCGGGTATACTTGCACTATCTTGTAGGATCTTGTCAGCACGTATCTGTAACGGACTCGCCACCGGTTCTTGGGTCGCGTCGATATTACCTGCTATATCTGTTTTAGCAGCACCATAGACTATCTTCTTCCAAAGATAGTCAACTTTTTGTGAGTCTGATGCGTTTTGTATAGGCATTATGACACCGCCAATGTGGATACTGTTTGTCCACTAGCTAAAGCAATTCTAATTAGAGCAACGTTGTTAGTTGAGGTACTCATGCTGACGTTACCTAAGGTAATCGTATAGGTTCCGTTTAAGGCTACGTTAGCTGCAATCAAGCTACCTGATCCGCATCCGTTTGATCCGTTACCACCTGCGGCAGTATTTGTTCCTGGGCGGCCTGCGCCTGCGTAGCTGGTTGTAGCATCTAACCAACCATTAAGTCCGCTGGTCTGATCAATGTATGATCCTGGGGCCGCTACCCATAGGCCTGCCACACCTGCTGGTGCTACCATATTCAAGTTAAATCCACTTACCCCGGTTCGTTGGAAACCCATGGTAAAGTATTGGAAACTTGTGCCGTCTGCACTGCGATCTGGGCCAACTGGTAGGTATCCTGTGCTGTAATTGTTAGCTGACCATTTTAGCACACCTATACGTATCGTTGCTTCACGTGTGCCTGCTACACCTGGGTCCGCTGACTCAGTATAGACATTTGGGCTGGTCATAAAGTTAGTAGCACTTGTATAACTGGGCGTGTGTGAGGTGCTGGCTAAGAAATATGTGCTACGCACTGCTGGATTTGTATTTGCTGATGTGTTGGCACTAATAGCAATCTCACTAATACCTGATTGGCTGGCTGTGTGAACTTGGACGTTTACGCCAGTTTCAGCATAAGCACTTGTGCCGTTTACATTAGTTACTACGATTCTCAAGTTAGCCACACTGCGAACACTTGCTTGATTGATCGCTACTGTTAGGTTACCTGCATTGTAAGCTGATACATTACCTGTACCTGCAATAGGTGTTCCGCTGGCCAACATTGCCGCAGAACTATTGCTTAGATTTACATAAGCGTAGGTGTTGGCTAAGATAACGTTACCTGTTGATCCTTCTTTGACTGTGCCTGTAACTACGTAGGCTACGTTACTTGTATTATTCCATGTTTGACCAATCCAACTGTTGATAGTGATGTTCTGCCACCATAGCTGTGGACTTCCTGTGTTAAAGTATGGAATACCAGAAATATATCTGTATGTGCCAGGTGCTTTGACAGCCAAGGTGCCTGCTGTTACAGTTGGTACTGCTGTTACATCATCTTTGACAAATTCAATATTGGCTGTGATACCTGTGCTTGAATGATTTAATCCAAAGCGATTGATGCCAAACGGTATGATGTCACCACGTGCCATAACATTAGCACGGAATCCCCAATAGTATCCTGGGTAGTAAGTTGAGCTGGCAAATGTTGTAGTTGCACCTGCTGATGTAAGTAACCAATAATCACTGAACCCAAGTATACCAAGATTACCAGTGACTGTTGGTGATGTAGTTGCGGCTATGTTTACATTGCCTTGCACTGCACCATTGACCACTGCCTGTAGATAACCAATGTTTGCGCTCCAAGTGAAACTTGAGCTTACATTACCTGAATTTGCACTTATTAATGTTGATCCTGTAGCGATAGTTCTGCTTACTGATGCATTGGCCGCTAAGGCTGTTCCGCCAGTATTGTCTATCGCCCCACTTGCTAATGTTGCATTAGTTCCTACACTACCTGTAAATGTTAGTGTCTTAGTATTAAGTCCGGACGGTGGGCTTAGGCTATTACTATAAACTTTTAGTGTAGTTGCTGTATAACGTGGTAATATTGCTGGGTTAGTGATATCGCTGGTTAACAATGCCAGATTAACTGCTAATGTGCCTGTACCTGTATTTGTGCTGTAAGTCTTGTTAGCATAAGGTCCTAAAACACCACCAGCTGATGAGTTATTAGGCACGTTAGCATAAGTACCATCGCCCCAATTGATACTCCATGTAATTGCTGTAGCTGTGTTAGTATTTGTTGTAGTATTTTGTAAATATATTGCATTGCCTTGGATACTATATAAATCGTTACCGCTCAGTGGAGTAGAGCTAATATTGGCTCTAAATAACCCAAAACCTAATGCAGGATCTGCGGCGTAGATAGTAATATAATTTGTTCTCACAGCGCCTGCTACATTACTTGGGCTTGCACCATTGGTATTAGTAGCAGTTACTATAATAGTATAAGGAGTTCCAACGTTAGTGTTATATGTATGTGTAATAGTTGAACTACTTGAAGTAGTGTTTGATGTACCGTCACCCCATTGCACTTCGTATTGATTTACGTTACCTTGTGGCACCATTGTTAGTAGGATAGTCTGTCCTACACCGCCCGCGGTTGTGTTACTCGAGAAGCTTACACTTCGAACAAAGGTATTAGTGAATAAATTCTGCGCTACACTGTTAAGGATATCGATAGCATCAGTAACCAATGTGCTGGTCGTAAATCCTTGATAGGCTGCATTGTTGCCTGTTAGATTTCCATCTGTGGCTGATCCCAGAGGTATAAGATTACCAAAATTGGTTCCGATTACCTGTTGATCAACGTAGGCTTTAGTAGCGGCATCTGTGCTTAATATAGGATCAGCTACCCAGATTATTCTATTATTACCGGCATTAAGATTACCAGCGGTAATTACGTTTGCAAATGCTACTCCGCCAACAGTTAGATTACCTGTAACATTTAGATTAGTGATATTACCAACCGTGGTAATATTTGGTTGATTGTTAGTTTGTAGTGTTCCCCAGACTGAGTTAGCATAGATTGTTCGCCACTGATTAGATTGACTACCTATGTCAAATTGTAGATTAGCACCGGTATAAACATGTCCGTTAGCTACAAGGACATTACCAGATACTTGTAAAGACTGTGTAGGGGTGGCGGTGTTAATCCCAACATAAAAGTTGGAAAAATCCATATAAACCAGTGAATTGCCGTTGGTAGTGAACTGTAGATCTGTGCCTACTCTATCTAGATCTTGTAGTAGCGAATACCCAGGAACGCGACTAATTGCCATTGATTACCCCTTCTTCTACTATTTATCAGAAAAGTTAGGCGGCAACTGTGCTTGCGAAATTGTGTAAGATTGTTATTGCGGATCCGTTTGTTGGAGCACTGGTAAAGTGGATTTGGCTATTACCATAGAACGTATAATTTGTTCCAGGAATTTGGTATACTGTTCCTACATGCACAATGACCTGCGCTTCTTGTCCAGCTGAATAGCTGTAGCTCATTGGACTGAAATCTGTTTGACTTGTAACCCCAGTAAAACTGTCTTTTACGATAGTAACATTACCTTCGTGTGCTACTGCCTTCCAAGCACTTCCGGTATAGTATTCAAATCTACTGGTTGTTGTATTCCAGCGTGTTTGTCCATAAACTGGACTGTCGGGGCCAACACTGCTGGTTCCAACAGGTAAGCCCAAGGCATAGCTGGCTGTTTTGAATCTGGTATTTTTCAGCATGTGGCCCATGTTAGATTCCTACGTAACTAATTGTTGCGCCAACTGTGCCGCCTGCATTGGCTCTAATGTAGTCACCGCTGGCTAATACTAATTTTTCTAAATCAACTACGAATGTATCTGCAGCAGCGATCTGCACCTCTCTATAGATAAGATTTGCTGTAGCTGAACTGCCGCCAGCTACTGATCCAGCACCCACTACCCAAACATTTAAGTTTGCAGCTGATGCGTTTTGATTGCAGAAATACATCACAGATACCACTGTGTTTCCAGAGCTAACATAAATGTTACTTTGGCCTAATGTAAGAGAAGTGCTTTGTATTGCCATTTTTTAATCCTATAATATTAATGAGAGACCAAAGGCTCGTTTTTTGCTAATTAATTCGTCACCAGCTACCTCGCTGTTTACTATGTATACACCAGTACGGCCGCCTTGAACAGAATCAGCGTAGATGATAGCAGTGTTAGTAATTGGTGTTGGAACTATACCGCCAGCGTAACTAAGTGCTATGTTTGCTCCTGTGAATGTTGTGCTTGCAGCACCTATATTAGAAAATACGCCATCACCTTCAGTGAATGTCCATTTTTTATAGTTTTCATTCCACAATAATGAAACATTACCTGTAGGACTGATTGCTACACCGCGATCAATTTCTATACCAGCAACATTGCCACCGGTGCTGACCCCATTACCTGTTTCACCGTAATTTAAAGTTACGATACGGTCAGTGATACTGGTATTATTAGTGATAAACTGCGTGGTATTACCCAATACCTTAAGATTACCTGTAACTATTACGTTATCTGAATCTAAGGTAACATTACTACCATTGTTTAGGCGCGGAGTCTGTATAACATAATTACCGCTGGTTTTCTTAACTGTAGCCATTTAAATCATCCGTTTACATTATTTATCATCATAACCATAGATAAAAAAATAGCGGCCGGAGCCGCTATTTTTGTGTTGCTTAGATTAAGCGTTGTTGTCTAACTGCACTGAAACGTTTACAGTTGGTGTACCTAATGTCCATTGAACTGCACTGTAGTCAGCAAATTGTGTACCAGGAGTGCCTGTTCCACCACTAACGATAATAGCTGCATGTTCAAGTTTAACTACCCAATATGTTCCGCCTGCTGAGTCAGTAGCATTGATCGTCATTTGACCTGCGGCTACTGGACCACCTGCGGCTGTTACAGCGGCAATAGTTGGACTATTAACACCGTTAGTACCAGTTGGAACTAAGCGAACGCGATCATTGCTGTCTGCTGAGTTAACAACATAGTAAACACGACTGCCTTCTTGTTTGTTGATGTCAGATGTAAGACCTTTGCTTGCACTTGTTGTCCAAGCATTAGCAGCGATAGTGTTTGCACTCACGCTTGGGCTGTTTAGAACTGCGGTCAATGCACCTAAACGACCTACGTCACCAAAGCTAATTGGACTACTAATAGCCGCTGTGTTAGCCGTACTCATAGTAATGTTACCTGATGCAACATCGACACTAACAACACGAGTTGGATTACCTAATGTAGTTGTGCCAAAGAATGCATTAGCAACCATACCTGCATAGATACCTGCTGTAACCCCTGATGAGAATTTAAACACTTTACCTGCGATCTGTGTAAATCCGTCAACTACGACGTTGGCTGGTTTATTAAATGTAATAGCCGGTGCTGATAAGTAACCACTACCTGCTGATGTTACTGTAACGCTTGATACATTACCATTACCTGGTGCGCCATCTGCTGCCGCAACAAAAGCGATAGTTGCTGTAGCTGTGTCACCACCAATTGGGCTGGCTGCAAAGCTAATAGTTGTACCAGCTGAATAGCTGTTAGCACCGTTTACGGTTACTGATGATACACCTTCACCACCTTCACCTGTGTCACCTTTAAAATATTTCTTTTCTATTGGACGCATTTTATCTTATTCTCCTTAGTATGTAGCTACGTTAGCGTATGTTGAGTTAGCTACTTGTCGAATGTCATATGCGTATCTTACATCATTCCAATCCCATACGTGATGGCTGGTGATGCGTTTTGCACGGAATTCCACATTACTTGTATTAATGCAGGTAACTGTAGCTGTGTTAGCTGCTAAATTTGCGATGTTACCATCGGCATTATTTACTAATGTTACTAATGTTAGTTTAGTGCCAATGCTTGAGCTGTCACCAACCCAAAATCTATTTTTACCTACTTGTTTATATGCATAACCATGTGATACTGTTGTTCCATTAGCATTGTATTGGAAGTCAATAGTATACACACCTGTTGATGAACTTGGTTCACCGATGGTACCACCAATGCCTGAAGCATAAGCTATATCAACGGTAGATGACTCTGTTAATTTAATTGGACGTCCCATTGTTTTGTCTCCTTAAAATGGTAGCGTTCTAGGCTCTACGCGGCGGGTACCGCATAAACTCTCGTTGGAGAGCGAACTATAATATTTATCGTAAACTTGAAATAATAGCCAAACAAAAAGCCCGTTTCCGGGCTTTTTGAAATTTCTATAAAACCAACAATTAATATTATTGGAATGATAGGTTTGAAACACCGATTGTTTCTAAGTAGTCAGCTGCGTTACCTAGAGATGAAGCAGTATTTGTAAGTTCAGCATAACCATAACGTGTCATGAAACCTACTACTGGTTCAAATGTGCTAGGATCTAACACAACACCAGAACTCATTAGAGGAACATATGGGCAGTAGAACGCAGCTGCATCAGCTTCGCTTGAACCCTTGTAACCTACTAACACTGAAGTGCCTGTGCCTGCGTATGCATTTACATAGATCTTCATTGCTGAGTTTAATGTACCAACAAATTTTGTGTTTGTTGGAGCTTCAAAAGTACCTTCTGTTGAACGAGCAAATGCGCTTGTTGTAGCAGATTGTAATACTGTTAAAGCTTCTGGTGATACAACTGCCCAGTTTGCAGCGCCACGACGTGTGCGTTGTGCAATTAGGTTAGCTGCACGGTTGATTAGAACTGCTAAAGCAGCGTGTTCATCACCAACGAATGTAGCTGTACCTGATACTGTAGCTTGGTTGTAGTTAAATGTGTTACCAGCTAAAGCTGTTAGAGATGCAATGATCTCTTGGTCAATTTCAACTGTGATTTCTTGTGCTAAAGCTGCCATGATTTCTGCTTCAACATCTAAACCGTGCATTGATTGTGCATCTTGAGCTGCCTCAAATGTCCAACGAGCACTTAGTTTACGTGTTTTAGCTTCAACAACTTGTTTCAAGATTTGAACGTTGATTCTGTTACCTGGTGTGCCTTCTAAAGTGCTTGTTGAAGCAGCTTTACCAGCTGTTGTACCAGAGTAAGCAGTTGCAATT
>Ga0214919_10009753_pt1 | contig 12325 bp, 16 predicted proteins | sample LL1503_MetaG_FD_177994 | JGI IMG/M metagenome (GOLD analysis project Ga0214919, IMG submission 177994) | Freshwater microbial communities from Lake Lanier, Atlanta, Georgia, United States - LL-1503 | ecosystem: Environmental > Aquatic > Freshwater > Lake | place: USA: Georgia | collected...
ATATCTGTCATCTCTAAAGAACTCTGAAACCATTCGGTTGACTTGTGCAAAAGCAATTCTTGACATTTTGTTTCTAAACTTTCTATCCAATTGATAAATTCTTCATCGTTGTTGTTAAACATTAAATCGCAATGAATCTTTTTACCTGTTTTAATAAAACCCTGTCGTGTTGTGCATTTAGGCGATTGAATGTAAAGCTGTTTACCATGCATCAATAGTTTTGTAAAATGTGCGCCGCCCTGAATTGCAACTGGTTGCGCTAAACTTAATTTAGAAAAATCAAAATTATAACTCGGTTCTATTATATTATCCATTATTGAATCTATAGATAAATTAACCACTATTAACACGCAAAAATACTCATTTATTTTTGTATGCACATATTATCATGAAGGATTCATTGTTAAAACAATGTTTAGACGTCTTGAAACGAGAAGACGTTAAAACTGAGTTGAAACTATTATTAAACCCAATCATTGAATTTATTTTATTTGAAATTAGACCTTATACTTATGTCACTATTTTATTGTTATTTATGATTTTTGTAATGGTTTTAGCAAACCTGGCGTTATTTATATGGTTTATGCGTAATAAAGGAATTTTCACAAAGGCAGAATAAATTTTATCCTTGTTTAATATATAAATGGCTAGAACTAACCGACGACGTAATAATAGACAATCTAGACGCCGCTCAAGTAAGCATAGAGGGTTTCTAGGAGGAGGACTTGCGGACATTTCTGCATCTGTCAACTACCCAGGCAATGGTGGAGGAGGAGCGGGTTGGGTGGAAGGTCATTATGGAACTGAAGATCAACAATATCACAATGTCTTCGATATTGGTTCCAAAACTTTAGGCAACTCTTTTGATCTGCCTTCTTCGAACACACCCAATAATGGACAATTGGCTTTAATCCAAAGCGCTGGAGGACGTCGCCGTGGACGCCGTGGACGCGGACGCATGACTAAAAAGCGTGGCGGATTCTTAATGGGTGAAGTGATTAACCAAGCTGTTGTGCCCTTTGGTCTTCTTGCTTTACAAAATAGATATGGTCGTCGTAAGAGCCGTATGAACAAATCTAGACGTAGCCGCAGATTTAGGCGTTAATTAATTTATTTATTTGTATTTATACTATTACAAATAAATTTAAACACTCCATCCTCAACACACAGCTTACCATTTTCGTCCGCCAATGGCCGCCGCGGCGGCAGATGCTACGCGTCTATTTGCCTTAATTGCACGCATTGCTAGACTTTTAGGTATGCTGACCTTTTGCTTTCGTGTGCGACGCCCCCCAATCGCCGCCGCGATACTTTTATTGGTTGACTTTAATCGCGACATTATATTCGCCATAGCTGCCTTGGACGATGAGGATTTTGCTTTACTTGAACGATTCATTCTTCGACGTGTACGTGCCATTATATATTTACGCGATATAAATAATTACAGAACATGTCCTAAATTATTTTATATCCATATCTCAAAAAAATGAGTTTTGAGGAAAATATTAAACAATGGGTATTGTTAGATAATCAACTAAAAATTTTAAATGAAAAGGCAAGAGAAATACGCGAAAAGAGAAGTTCCGTCAATGAAAATATTCAGACTATTGTGCAAAAAAATAACTTGCTCAATAAATCTGTGCAAATTAGCGACGGCAACCTGAAGTTTGTAAATACGCGGGTTCCCGCACCATTAACATACAAGTATTTGGAAACATCTTTAGGCGAAATTATAAAAAACGAAACTCAGGTAAAACAAATAATTAATTACTTGAAGGAAAAACGTGAAATAAAATTAGTTTCTGAAATTAAACGCTTTTAATAATATATATGAAGAAACCAATAGTAATTATAACTGATGAGGATAATACAGATTCAAATGGACCAGTCTATAATGAAGACGAGTTTATCTTTTGCAAAAAACCAAACGGGGAAATAACCAGTTGTGGATTTAGTGTGAATTCGGCTCTCTTGAGAGAAGGCAAATCTCCCATGATGGGACTCACGCCCTTTTTACGTGGTAGCGCACGAAATAGCGACAATGACGATGATGATGAAGACGAACCAGAATCGGAGACGCAAATGAGACCCTCCTCTGGAAACAGCGTACATCATCATGTTTCTGATATGTTTAAAAATCTGTCCGTACCCGCAGGTATTTTCTATATACAACAAAAAAATCCGTCTTGTAAACAAGAGAATATTTATGAAGAAGACGATATAAGTGAAGACTTGTTTGATAAATTACTCAATCTTGCGTCTGAAAATGAAAAACGTAAACGAAAATCTGGCACACGAAAGGCGGAGATTATTTTAGTTGCAGGGGCAAAACAAGCCAGAAAAACAAAAAAACTCAAGAAATAATTACTAGATTTATGATATCGTGTCTTGGATATCATAATTCATATTTTTAAACGCGACTCCATTGGTTATAGCTGAACGGAGAAACTAAAATGTCGCTCAATTTGGACTTCCAATACTCTACGCGCTTTTCCATCGCAATATCCTTTTCCGTTTTAGGATAAGGGGTTGTATTACTCATCAATAACATCTCGTCTGGCGTAATGTCAGGCTTTTTACCAAAGCAATTCACGCCATATTTTATTTTTTCGTTTTCCATATATCCGCCATTTATGCCCGGTCGTCCACAATCATTTTCGTGTCCAGGAATCGTTTGCAATTTATCATAGGTCGATTTTTGAGTTGGGAAGAGTGCAAGTTTATTTTGCGACCAACCATAATTGCACCATTCAGCGCCGTCTTTATGCGCATTCTCGACCTCATCATAACTTGCTAAACGCGCCCCATATGCCGTGCATAAACTCTTTGCATCTTCGTAGCCATAATAGTTTCCAGGTATATTAAATACTTGTTCTCTAGATATATTCATTGGAGCCGGAGAAGCTGGTTGGTCTTTATTCTGTCGCTGGTCTAACGTAATATCAATTTCGGGTGTGTTTGTAAACAAATTTTTCCCAGAAGCATATATCGTGGTTCCATAGAAATAGTCTACGCCACCTAATATTATAATAAATAAAAACACGATTCCGGCCAATACACCAAAGAATGCCGACCCCTTTTGATATTCGTTATTTCCAGTTCCATCTGTTGAACCTTCCCATGAATTTCCTAAAGAGGAGAATATCGCAATAAATACCACTAAAACCACAATAATAATAATAATTACGCTCGGTGTAATGTTTGCATAGTTCAACGAATCATAATAATTATATGTAACGCTTGGGTCTAATGTCGCATCTGTAGTTACTTGCATCTTAATATATGTAATTAAAAATATTATTCTAAAAATGATAATTAACGACGACGTTTCGTTTTTCTCTTTTTGGTTCTATTTGTTTTTGTCTTGCGTTTACCACCAAATTCTGTCATATATCGTTGTACGTCTGGCGCTAGTCCTTTTTTCCTTCCAACTTCCAATATCATTTGTTTTTCTGGTATAGTCATACGACCACGTGTGTCATAATATAATTTTACATCATTCACATCGCCTAGCAACAACGTATCATTAAGCCCACTACGTACTTGACGATTCCACGACGACTCCTTAATTTGGGCTACACTTCCAACTGGAAGCATATAATATAAAGGAAGATCGTCAGGTATTTCAACATTGGTACCGCTAAATTCTACACGATTCAATCCACGTTTAAGCACAACTGGTTCATAATTTGCAAGTGACATCTATATATAAAATCAATAATAAAAATGTTCTAAACGCAAATTAGGGGTTAAACGTCAATTTTTCTTTTGCGATAAAACAAACAATATGCCTTGGGCGACACTATGTGGTTCAAGTCGGCTAGTTCAGTTACATTCGTGTCATTAAATGTATACCATTTTCCGTTTGCGTTTTTGATCATTGCGTAATAATGACCACCCATGGTTGAGCCAGTATGGTTTGCAACGGCAAACAAATCATAGACATAACTCGCAGCTTTATACCCGACCACATACTTGGATAAATCTAAATTGTCCAAGGGAAAGGTAATTAAAGATTGATTCTTAATGCCTCTTGAATTAAATCGCTTAAAATCAATTGCTAGAATGGTCGGAAAGCTCCAAAAAGTTATCCCCTTCCTTACGTCTTCCTTTTGATTCGTTTTCTCATTAAACCACGCATTATCACCCGTCAGGGTTTCGCCTTCCACATATAAATCCATACAATTCAATAACGTGGGCTCTTTAATGTTCTGTGGAATAGATAGATCTATCATAAAAAAAGGCTCTGGACGTCGGCTCAACATTTCGGTGTTGTTGTTAATGGCCGTTATTTGTGATACGTGAATCCCATAAAACATGTTCCATATCTCTGAATAATCTTTATCATACATGTTTTTAACCATTTCAAAACATTCCGCAGCCAACGTATCTGTGTTATTCATCGCCTTTCCAACGATGGACATCTTTACCTCGCGTTGCAAAGAAATGTGAAAACAATCAATTACAAAAAGCAAAAATTCAGGAAGATCATTTTGTGCAAAACCAGTGAACAGGCTTACGTTCTTCAGTTGCGCCAATTTCTGCAGCGTTTTAATAAATTTGCCGGGTGATATAATACAATTCTCTTTCCACATCATCGTCCTTAAATTGTCCCACTCCACCAACAAGGCCGTTTCATATTTATTATTTAAACGCGTTTTATATTTTTCATCATTTAATAAATCGTTCAATTCATAAGTATGTGATAGAATTTGCAAACATGTGTTTACAAAACACGTATTACCTAGATTTGCTAACCCAGTTAGCCCTTTATGTTTGTAAATTTCCATGGTATAATACTATATTGCGCAATATATTTAAACATATTTAATATAGTATATAATAATGAACTCTTCATTTATATATCGAAATATCAGTCTACTATATCGTTCTTTAGAAGAAATACAGAAAAATATGGGATTTGTAGCGAGAAGGGGCAACGCGTTTTTAGATAATCGTCGTGTAAATACACAAGATAGAGTATATACTATCAATGCTGACCAACGTTTTATGATTGAAACATACAAGGAAATGTATAATACTATTTTACAACACATTGAGTTTCTATATAGTCAATTAATGCATGTGCCACAACATCATAACACCAATTATCAAAATCAAAATCAAAGTCCCAGCAATTTATTCTATTTTAATGGACATTATTACACTATTGACCAGACTGCTCCTGTAAATTTGGCAACTCCTCTTGAACCGCAGACACATGTTCCAGTACCGACTCCAACACACAGGTCTGGTTTCCCACCGCCACCCCGCCACCCTGCTCCGATTCAGAGACCCGTGCGACCTCCAAGAACATTTCCAAGAGCCATTATTTCACGAGCCATGGGGAATTTTAATGACCCTGTAAACGTCGTCGCAACGCCTCGTCAAATTTCTACCGCAACAACACACAGATTATATGAAAATATTGAAACACCGACAAATGATAGATGTCCAATTTGTTTGGAGGTTTTTCAACCGAATAGTGAAGTCACGCAAATTAATAATTGTAGACACATATTTAATCGTGCTGAATTAGCAACATGGTTTGAAACAAATGTGCGGTGTCCTGTTTGTAGATTTGATATTCGCGACCATGTTGATGTTCCTCCTCAACCGGCTGTACCCTCAACTAATACTCAGACGACGAATGCAGTTGCTCCTCCTTTGGCGGATTCTGACTCCGATGCGGCGTCTATGTCTACATTAAATAACCAGCTTAGTAGTATTATGGATAGTCTTACAAATCAAGCGTTTCAAAATATGTTTGACGATAATGCAACCAGTGAAATTTTGGCCAACTTATTCAACAATAATATTGAAAATTTAACATATGATGCATCCGCAAATGCATTCACATTTGATACATTTATACAAGACAGACGATAGTGGAAATATCCAAATTCATAAATTAAACGTCTTTTGCGCATTTTATTATATACTTTATATATAATGAAACATTTACATGCAACCACCACTGGACAAAGTAATCACTATGTTGTCATGTTTTTTATAATGATTTTATCGGGGTTGCTTTCCACTATGAATATGTGGGTGGATAAATACGAGGACGTGCGTTTAAGTGTGAATGATGCATATATGATTCTACTTATGACAGGATGGATGTTTTGTTTTATGGGAATATATTATCAAGAGTTGCGCGTATTTGTGTTTGGATTGGTGCTGGTTGTAAGTAATATATGGTGTATACGAACTCAGTTTATGGTCTCTGAAACGCAATACAAATTAGGCATGATACCACATCATTCAATGGCAATTCATATGAGTAAAAAATTATTAGATAAACCAAACAACATCAAACCCTTTCTTGAAAATATAATAAAAACGCAAGAAAACGAAATATTGTATATGAAACGTACCTAAAATATAACCCTCCTTCGCAAATTAAACTTCCATTTTGCGTTTTAAATAAATATATAAATATATAAATATAGTTATATAAATGTCATCAGATTCAAATTTGAAAATGGAACTTGTGAGCGTGATAATCCCGACATTCAATCGGTTTAAATATCTATTAAATACCATAAAATCTGTTAAAGAACAAACTTATACAAATCTAGAAATTATAGTTATAAATGATTGTTCAACTGAAAGAGAATATTATGAATATAATTGGAAAGATAATGGTATAATTATAATTCATTTAGAGGAAAATACAAGACAAAAATTTGGTTATCCTTGTGTTGGATACGTTATAAATAAGGGTATAGAAATATACACTGGTGAATACTTTTCTACATGCGACGATGATGATAGTTGGTTTCCAAACAAAATAGAACTTCAAATTAAAGCCATGAAAGAAACAGGGTGTAAAATGTCATGTACTGATGGTTTAATTGGAACAGGCATATATGATTCTACAAAAAAATATGAAAAATACAATGCAGAACATTATTATAATACTTTACAAAATATTTATAAAAACAAAAGAAGTAATTTATTAGATAATGGGTTTCCTGACATATGGACATTGGATTTTTTGAAAATTCACAATTGTATTATTGCTTGCAGTGTTGTTATACACAAAGATATTATATCAAATATAGGTAAAAAATTAGAAATTAAAATGGGCGGTGAATTAATTAATGGTAAAATAATCCACATAGATTATGATTATTGGCTTAGAGCATTAGAACATACAAATAGTGTTTATGTTAAAGATATATGCGTTTATTACGATAGAGGACACGGAATTGGACAAAATTATTAAATCGATATTTTAAATGGGTACTTATTTCATTGTGTATCCCAAAAGTTCCCACAACCCACATTGCGAATTTACGATTTTTTACTCCAAATCCTTTTTCAAGAAATCAAAATTGGACATTTATAAATGTCCATTTTTGAATATCCTAAAATACTTTTGGAAAATCGAACGTTTGTGACCATAATTGAAAATTAGCGTCTCATGACTGAAAAAAAATAAAAAATTTTGTGACGCTAATTTTTTTATTTTTTAAGCGGATTTTTTACTGGGATTTTTTCGGTTGCTTATATATGACATCTTTAGCAACTTTTAGCAACCAAAAAATCCCTGAAAAATCCCCCAAACATCAATGTCTGTTATGTGACTATAATACACAGATAACAAAGGATTATATGAAACATCTTCGCACCATAAAACATAAAACTCGTGTTTTGGCAACCAAAACAAATGAAAATGTCCTAAAAAATCCCTCAATAGTGTTATCGTGTGCGAATTGCAACAAAGCGTATAAAGATAAAACAGGATTATGGCGTCACAAAAAGAAATGTTCAATGATAAATCCTCCGTGTGAAATTCCATCAAATAACATAGTTCTACAACACCATCAATCATCAGAGGATATGCAAATGACCTTGATATTGGAGCTCGTCAAGCAAAACCAAGAGTTCAAAGACCTACTGATACAACAAAGCAATCAGATGATAGAGCAAAACAAGACCATGATAGAAGTTGCAAAAAATAGCAATACAAATAATAATAACACTATACATACAAATAGCCACAACAAGACATTCAACCTCCAGGTTTTCTTGAACGAGACCTGCAAGGATGCAATGAATATGAAGGATTTTATTAAATCGCTTGAATTGAGCATGTACGAACTGGAAAGGATGGGTGAAGTAGGCTTTGCCGAAGGCATGTCCAAACTCTTTGTTGACCGCCTGAATATCCTAGATATAACCAAGAGACCCATTCATTGTAGTGATGTCAAGAGAGAAATAATACATATCAAGGACGATAACAAGTGGGAACGCGATAATGCAAACCTAGACCGACTCAGAAAAATTATCAAACAACTTACTCACAAAAATATTTTGAGGGTGGATGATTGGAAAAAGGCGAATCCAGGTTGCACGGAATACAACAGCAGGAAAAACGACCAATACTTGAGAATCAATATGGAAGCTATTGGACCGGTAGATGAAGCAGATGAGAAGAGAGACTTTGGCAAGATAATCCGTCGCGTAGCGGAGAGTACGGCTATCGATAAGAAGTATTTGTGTGCGTGAGTCGGTGGCATTCTTTAAGCCAGTTAGGAATATATATTATGTTGTGGGTATAAAAGCCACCACAACATAAATAATTAATCACTATGGTCGTGAGATTTTAGTGAAAAAAAAGAAAAGAATTTATTAACAAATACAGAAATACCCATTAAAACATCAATTGAATAAATAAATGCGTCCAGGAAATAGACTACATCGTGATTTATAATTAATGGGTCAATAATTAATGTGTCAAAAGTTATATATTCAAACTCCACGCTAGACGCGTCGTCGTCGCTAATCAACTCAAGTGATTGATTGTTATTTTCTTGTTCGGCGAGAGAACTATTATTATCCTTTTCTTCTGGTTGTTCTTGAGTTTTCAATTCTTCTTGTTTACTGCGTTGATGACGAAGTAACGCTCTTTTGCGCTTATATGTTTCGCCACAACATTCACATACCAATGGTGTCGGAGTATTTGGCGGAACCACAGGAATATCTGTCTCTGACGGCAATGTCTCCTTTGCTGATCGTTCTACTGCAGTAGGAGGAGGAGGAGGAGAAGGAGGAGTGAGTTCTACAGAAATTGAAGTATTTTTAATATGCTTGTTTGAAATAAAATGTTTTTCTATTTGTTTTTTGTTGCACGTATAATAATTACATGTTTTACAATATAATACTTCGGGCAAAGATTTATATTGAACACTATCTGCCATTATAACATAATTATTTTAAAATACCTATATTTTACCGCATTCGATGATGTCTTGCTAAATGTTCGTTGAATGAAATGACGCACATCGCGTTTAGTATTATAATTTTTACTTGTGTGTTAAATATAATTAATGGATGATACAAATATTGTTCGAACTATAACCACTCAAGTATTGAAATGGTTTCAAGACAAACAAATTCGTAAACAGGTAATTGGATATTATTATACACTTTGCCATTATATAATAATTGGGTTTGGTTGCTTCATTATGCTATTAGATAATGACCCGGTACACTTGATAATATTATTAATCATAATTTCATTGGACGCTATTGCAAATATAATTCTGCATAATTGTCCATTAACTGCTTTAGAACAAAAATATTTGGGGAAAAGTCTTGCAAATGATAGAAGAAAACAATTGAAAAAGGCAGGCATTTTATATAAATCTAGACGATTGTATGAATCTCAACTAGAGTTGTTAATCAATTCATGGACTATGATTGCATGTAAGATTCTTGTAATATTATCTATTAGATTTATAAAAGCTAATTATTTGACTATATGAGTTGTTCCACCTTGTTTCCATCATCGTGTATATATATATAGATCGTAATTATAAGTATCAATATTGCAGCAGTTGACAAGGAATAATTTGCAATTGAATGCATAATTTCCTTATAATTATCATTTGAATACAAGTTTTGTATAATTAACACGATAATGGCGCCGCCAATTATATTGAGTATGTAGTGGTCTGTATTTTCAATATACTCATTCGAGGGCATATTCTCATTTTTTGTTCCACCAATAATATCGCAAATATCAGGACCCATATTTGTATCTTGATGTTTGTGATGTAGTTCGTGTATATGATTTACATGATATATCGAATAATTGATATTATGAACCGATGTGTAAAACAAATAAGAGAACATCATAGCCCAAGTATTGAAAAATCTTCCATCAAAAAGATAGTAGAGCAACATATTAAGACCACATCCTGCCTGAAACTCTAGCAATATTTGCACAAAATTCGATATAAAATTGTTGTGTTCATGATGATAGTGATGTGCAATAGTTAAAAAATTTCTAACAGCATGCGTTTCTTTATGAATATAATACGAAAACAATAACATTACACCAAATGTAAAATATCCTTCAATCAAATTTGGCTTGGATACAAAATAGATTGCTACAAACATGCATACCCAAGACTTATAATTTTGTGTAATACTTGTTACAAATGCGTCGCAAGTAGTAAGTTGTTTATTAGTTGTCGCGCATACATTTGTAGTCTGCGTATCATCGTTGGAACATGCATTCTCCTCTACTATTTCGTGACTTTCTTGCTTAATCTTACTTGTTTCCGGTCTCTCTTCTTTTTCGATAGAGATAACATTTGTATCGGTTATATTATTATTTGATTCAGTCATAATATACTTGCACAATAAAAAATATAGATTATTTTTACATATTTAATCTTGTATTATGTAATGATATGATGACAATTTAAGACAATAATTGAATAAATGGATACCAAAGTCATGAAACATTTTACTAAAACTTGGCGAAAACCATTTCATATCGAAATATTGCTTGTACTTTGTTTTTGGTTTAATTGCTTTTAATATGTTGTATGTAAATATCTGACAATGACTATTCATACTCCAGTTATAAAAATGAAACAAGCCCATACGAGTTTGTGTTTCTTGAAGCACCCCATTAATCGTATGCATTTTATGTTTATCAAATTTTATCGGGATTAATTGGCTATTTTTTGTGATGCTGTAATCTGTTTTAACATAGATTCCGTTGATTTTTTCAACTAGTATATGCGTTGATACATTTTTAGAAACTTCTACTTCAAATAATAAACCGATGTGATACGTAACTGGCGGTTTGCATTCATTCCAATGATATAAAGAAAGTAGATTAAACAATAAATCAATTCTTTTATCAATCGGGGCTCTCATTAGATATATACGTTTTATTCGAAAATCGCCATATGTATTCAATACGCCTTTAGATGCAGGATTGTATTCCATGATATTATTCAATTGCCCACACATTTTTAATTTCATATATTTTATACATATGTAACTTATCCATGCTATAAAAATAAAAATTATAATACCAATTAGACTTATAAATACAAATAAGAAAAGAGCATACAATATTAGTTTTATTTTATTGCAGTATAAATATTGTATTATATTCAAGACGTTCATGACCTAAACTATTAGAATATTTTTTTATCTGATTTTTTACATAAATTATTTGGTCTTTGTTTTGAAGAATGATGTTAGCGCTTGTGTTCCCGCCTTGGTATTATTCGTCTCGCGCAAGTATTCATCAAATAGTAGCGCCTTAACTTCTTTGTTCTTTAATTGCTCCAGCTTGTCGTGAAATTTCTCCGGGTCGCAACTCGCCTCTAACGACTTAACCTCATTTTTGAATTTCGCAAGTTTGGACTTCTTGTTTTGCATCGTCCAAATCTTCTCCAAGACCAGCGCGAATACTTGCTGTACTGGCTTCATGATTTGATTCGTAATATAAAACGAATAATCAATCTTGAGATCATTTTCTACTATATATGTCGGTGTTTCAATCTTTTCGCCTTGAAGCGCCGTTTTACTCGTATTATGAATATACACAAATGGGATTCTGTCTCCTGAGCCCGGCTTGTTTCCAGGGTCTCTTGACGTAATACGATCGGCCAATACTTTGTGCGCGATTTGCATAGGATTCTTGTATCCCGATCTGAGCGACTTTGTAATGACCAACTTCTCCATCGGATATTTTTCATCTACGATATTTTGTAGACATCCACGCAAGAAATCCATCGCCTTTTGAATGTCTTGTTGCTTCATAAGAATATCAATGATTCCACCATAAATGTCCTTTACGATGGGTGCATTATCGCGACGTTTTAAAACAATCCCCATCTCTTTTCGTTTACATTTATTCGCGTCTGTTTCGTACAACATTCCAACATATCGCTTCTTGGACAACAAACAGAACGGCATGAATGTTTTTTCATATTCTAGATCGTGCGGTCCTTTCAAGAAACTTGATGCTAGATGTCCTGCCTGTTGCGCAACATCAATAGTA
>Ga0214919_10009754_pt1 | contig 12324 bp, 11 predicted proteins | sample LL1503_MetaG_FD_177994 | JGI IMG/M metagenome (GOLD analysis project Ga0214919, IMG submission 177994) | Freshwater microbial communities from Lake Lanier, Atlanta, Georgia, United States - LL-1503 | ecosystem: Environmental > Aquatic > Freshwater > Lake | place: USA: Georgia | collected...
CTGTTGATTCAACAGTTCCAGTTGGGGCGCGTTTAGGCTTAATTGGAACAAGTGGAGCTGCACCAGTTGCCGCACCTGTGATCCCAACACCTGCACCAGTAGTTGCAGCACCAGTAGTTGCAGCACCTGTTGCTCCTGTTGTTGCAGCACCTGCGCCAGTTGCGCCAGCAGCACCTATTGCACAGCCAACTGATGCTTATGTGACTCCCCTAGTTCGAAAGCTTGCAAATGAACTTGGTGTCAATCTTGCAAATGTTAAGGGAACTGGAATTGGCGGACGCATTCGCCGTGAAGATGTTGAGTCACTAGCAAAGCCTGTAGCTCCTACATATTCAGCACCTGCAGCAGCAGTTTCAGCACCTTCATCTGCTGCTAAAGCAGCACCAGTTGCAGTTTCTCCACTACGTGGAACAACCGTGACTATGTCTCGACTTCGCAAAGTTATTGCAGCCCGAATGGTTGAATCACTTCAGGTAAGTGCCCAACTCACTACTGTGGTGGAAGTTGATGTGACAAAGATTTCTCGTCTGCGCGATAAGGCAAAGGCATCATTTGAGGCCCGTGAAGGTGTCAAACTTTCATTCCTGCCATTCTTTGCAGTTGCAGTGTGTGAAGCACTCAAGCAACACCCAGTTCTCAACTCATCCGTTGAAGGCGATCAGATTACTTATCACGGCGCTGAGCACCTTGGCATTGCCGTTGATACAGAGCGTGGACTTCTTGTCCCTGTTATTGCCAACGCCGGTGATTTAAATATGGGCGGAATTGCTCGAAAGATTTCAGATCTAGCTGCCCGCACACGAGATAACAAAGTAACTCCAGATGAATTAGGCGGCGGAACTTTCACTCTGACGAACACTGGTAGCCGCGGCGCACTCTTTGACACACCAATCATTAATCAACCACAGGTTGCAATTCTTGGTTTAGGCGCAGTAGTCAAGCGTCCAATGGTTGTGCGCGGTGAAGATGGCGGAGAAACTATTGCCATCCGTTCCATGGTTTATCTGGGTCTTTCATATGATCACCGTGTTGTTGATGGCGCAGATGCAGCTAGATTCTTAGTGACATTAAAAGAGCGTCTAGAAGGCGGCGCTTTCGAATCTGATTTGGGACTCTAAGAAGTAATGCGCGTTCCTCAAAGAATCGCAATTAGCGGCTCATCTGGCCTAATTGGCACAGCACTTGTTGGTCATTTGAAAAGTGAAGGTCACACAGTTCAACGCTTAGTGCGCCGCGCTCCAGTTGCAGCCGATGAAGTCCAGTGGGATCCACAAACAGGTTTTGTTGATCTAACTGCCCTTGCAGGTGTCGATGCAATCATTCACTTAGCTGGCGTGGGTGTTGGCGATAAGCGTTGGACTAAGAAATACAAGTCAGAGATTTTGAATTCTCGACTACTTGGAACTACGACGATTGCAAAAGCAGTTGCAGAACTAAAGCCACAAGTTTTTATCTCAGCAAGTGCCATTGGTTGGTATGGAGAAAGTGGAAACCGCGCAGTAGTTGAAACTGATCGCGTCGGAGATGATTTTCTGGCAGCAGTGTGCCGCGAGTGGGAAAGCGCTGCAGATCTAGCCGCAGATGTTCGCACTGTGAAGATTCGAACTGGATTAGTTCTTGATCCAACAGGTGGGGCTCTTGGAAAGATGTTGCCACTATTTCGCCTAGGTTTTGGTGGAAAGCTTGGTTCAGGTAAGCAGTGGTGGTCTTGGATTACCTTGCATGATCAAATCCGCGCAATCGTTTTTGCATTAGAAAATCCAATTTCAGGGGCAGTGAACGTCACTTCTCCTAATCCAGTGACCAATCAAGAATTCACATCAGCCCTTGCCCGAGCATTGCATCGTCCAGCACTCTTTCCAGCACCAGCAATTGCGCTAAAGATTGCATTGGGCGGATTTTCCTCTGAAGTTTTGGGTTCTAAAAAAGTTATTCCACATGTATTACAAGAAGCTGGATTTACGTGGGACTACCCGCACATCACCGAAGCGCTTAACCAACTAGTTCAGGATTAATTGCGCAGCCAGGCTGCCACTAAACAAAGCGCCTTGCTGTGATGGAACTGTGCGGTGATCTCCTGCAACATATAGATGCTCTGAAATCTTGGTTGGTTGTGTGAGTCCTTTTCCAACCTCATGTAAGGGCAAAGCAGAAGGAATCTCATACTTAGCAATTAACTGCCAATCACGGGTTTCAACGCCCCACATGGTTGAAAGATGGCGGCGAACCTCAGAATCGGTTGTCCCAAGTTCAGTTGTACTTGAAATCAGATTCATGCCATCAGGTGCATAGGCTTTAGAAATATCAGAAATAACGAGTGAGTTAAATACCGGTCCACGTGCTTGTCCATCAATGAGCAAACGCCCAGTCCCCGAAGGGTTCTGGTCAGTTGCGTGATACCACGTCACACATCCTTGCATTCGGCATACTTGAGGCAATTCTAATAACTGAGTAGCAGTTGTTGCATCCGTTGCAATCAAAATATCTCGCGCGCTTAATTCGCCAGCAGATGTCAGAACGGTGTTTCCGAGGATTCGCTCTGCCCGCACATTGAATTGCAGGTCAGTAAGACGCGATGCAAGTGCTTGTGAGAGTTGGCCAACACCAAATTTAGGAATACCTGGTGATCCAGTGACAAATGAGCGAATGACTATTTGCCCGTAGTGCGCATCAACTTTGTCCGGATCAGAGAGGAACACACCCTGCAGGAAAGGACGAAGCACGCGCTCATATGTTGTTCCACAACCAGCATTTCGCAGCGCTTGGCCAAGTGATTGCTCACCTTTAATCTTAGAAAAAATGAATCGCGCGAAATTTACTTTCTCACTCATAGAACCAGTTCCGCGATGCAGCGCAGAAAATGGTGCTTTGCGTGGATCACCTATTGCAATTCGCTCGGTGCCCATACTGACTTCAATTACACGCGAAGCGGGTATGAAATCAATCTCGCCAATAACATCGAGTTCAATCAGGGCTGGGTACTTGGAGTTAATGAGTTGAAAACCACGATCACAGATGTATCCATCAATATGATCACTTGCTACACGTCCGCCGGCTCGATCACTTGCCTCGATAACAGTTACAGAACGCCCAGCAGCTTGAAGTTGAATTGCAGCGTTAAGTCCAGCTAAACCAGCCCCTACAATGAGGACGTCACTACTTTTAGACATGCAGGGCGTTATTTCGCGCCTGGTCAATTATTTGGGCAACTAGTAGCGCATCATCATTTGAAATTGGCCACGGGTTCTTGCCAGCAATTGCACCAGCTACCAAAGTATAGAAAGTGGCGTAGTTTCCATCTTCGCCCACAATCTCTTCTACTTGATCACCACGATGAATGAAAGTTTTTGATTTTGTAGGAACATCCCATTTTCCGCCCATAGGCACTTTCCCACTCTTAAGAAGATTCTCTTGGGGATCTAAATCATTAATGACTAGTGCACCGGCACTACCTAGGATGCGAATGCGCGGTCCAGGAGCACCTACTACTGCGCTGGCAGAGAGAATTGAAAGAACCCCAGAATCATGTTTTAGAACTAACACGGCATCATCATCGGCTGCACCTCGAATCTTGCGCACAGTAGAAGTGACTAGCTCGGCTTTGCCAAACCAATCAATGGCAGTTGAAATCAGATGCGGTTGTAAATCTAATAACTGTCCCCCACCATCGGCAGCGCTCATGTTCTCGCGCCAAGAGCTCTTATTGAGCTCAGGACGAAAGCGCTCAAATCTGGAGTCCATGCGATGGATAGTTCCAAGTACTCCCGAGGCCAAAACTTTCCTAATTGTTAGCGCATCGCTATCCCAGCGACGATTAAAGAAAGTTGAAACCGGAACTCCTGCGCGTTCTCCTGCAGAGATAATCTCAGCAGTTTCAGCAAATGTTCGACCCATTGGCTTATCTACAACAACAGGGATACCGGCATTAATTGCAGCGTAAGCATGTTCGGCGTGAGCAAGATTTGCAGAAGCTACAACTACTAGATCTAGCTTGTGCGCAACTAACTCTTCAATTGTTGCAACTACATTTACGTGAGGAAAATCTTCGAGTGCATGCCCAGCACGTTCGGCATTGCTGGTTTGAATCGCTACAACTTCATAACCACATCCCTTGAGTAAAGGTGCGTGGAAATAACGCCCAGCTAATCCATATCCAGCAATGCCTACGCGCATTAGTTCTTTATATCTTCATGTTGGAGTTTTGAAGGCCACCAGATCTTTGGACCAATCTCATGCACCATCGCTGGTACCAAGATTGAGCGAACAATGATGGTGTCTAGGAGAACACCGAAGGCAACGGCAAAACCAAGCTCTGCCAAAGGAACCAGTGGCAGCAGGCCAAGAACAGCAAAAGTTGCCGCCAGAACGACTCCGGCTGATGTAATAACTGAACCAGTTACTGTCACGCCTTTAATAATTCCAGCACGTGTACCAATTTTGGCGCTCTCTTCGCGTACTCGTGTCATCAAGAAGATGTTGTAGTCAATTCCCAATGCCACCAGGAAGATGAAGGCAAAGAGTGGGAAGGAGTTATCGCCACCCGCAAAACCGAATACATGGTTAAAGACAAGTGCACAGACACCTAAAGTTGCAAAGTATGAAAGCAACACAGTTCCAAGTAGAACTAAGGCACTCAAAATACTGCGAAGCAGCAAGCCAAGGATGATCGTAATTACCAACAGAATAATCGGAATGATTGTTTTGTTGTCACGATTATTTGCCGAACGGACATCGTGGTAAACCGCGCTTGTACCACCAACTAAAGATGTTGCATCCGCGCTCTTTGCAAGTTCGCGAATCTTAGGGATGTCATTTGATGCTTCCACGCTATCTGGAGCCTTATCCAGCGTCACATTCAAAATCGCCTTATTGTTCACGACCTTTACTGCCTTAGTCATGGGATCAACAAAAGGCACAATCTCTCTAATACCTGGCGCGCTCTTAACAGCTGCTGTGACAGCATCGATTTTATCTGCTAAAACAACGATCTGAGTTGGATCACCCTCTCCCCCTGGGAAGTGGGTGACTAGAAGCTTTTGTCCAACAACAGATTCTGGATTGCCAGTGAAAGTATCAACTGTTCCAATCCCATCAGCTTTAAGCGTTGTTGATGCAAAGGCAAAAAGTAATAGAACTGCACCAGTAACAACCCAAGCCTTGCGAGGATTGCGTCCGATTCCATTTGCAATCTTTGACCAAGGACCACTCATCACATGATCATCACCATCAAAGTGTGGGCGGCGTGGCCAGAAAATCCAGCGGCCAAAGAGCAAAAGAAGTGCTGGTAACAAAGTCAAAATTGTGATCATCGCGCAAACAATTCCGATTGCACCAATAGGACCAAGACCTGCAGTATTTGTTAGCTGGCTGAAGAGCAAAACAAGCAATGAGATAGAAACTGTTGAACCTGAAGCCAGAATTGGTTCCCACACTCCCTTGTAGGCACTCTTCATCGCGTCGAAGCGGCTTTCATGCAGATGTAGTTCTTCACGATAACGAGCGATAAGGAGAAGTGCATAGTCAGTGGCAGCACCGATCACCAAAACCGAGAGAATGCCTTGCGATTGTCCGTCAACATCGATGATGTTGTTCTTTGCAAGTAGATAAACAATGCCCCCTGCAGTAGAGAGTGCAAACAAGGAAGACAAGAGCGGAATAATCCACAAAATTGGTGAGCGATAAACGAAAATCAAGATGATTGCAACAACCCCAAGAGTTGTTAACAGCAATGTGGAATCTAAAGTACCGAACGCACTGAATAGATCACCGAGTAATCCGCCAGGACCTGTGACATATGGTGCTAGACCGTTGGCATCTGCAATGGGCTTGATATCGGCGCGAAGGGCTGCGATAAGTTCGGGTAGAACTGGCTTATCGTTGGGAAGAATTTTGGAGAGTGAATTTCCATCGAGTGGAATATTTGCCAAGATCGCTTTTCCGTCTTGGGATGGAAAGACAGTAATTTGCTGACCTGGAGCTAGGAAGTCAGAGATCTTTGCGCTAGTTCCATCCAGAGTTAAAGCGCCAACCTTAGAGATGTGTGCATTAATTGCAGCAAAAGTCTCTGGGGTTGATGAGCCTTCAAATAAAATCAAGGTAGGAAAGTTAAAGGTCTTCTCATCAGAGAATGTCGCAATAACATCAGCGGCCTTGGTAGCTTCAGCACCCTTTGGCAAGAATGATGAGTTGTTATTTTCCTGAACTGAAGTGAGCTTGCCAAAAAGAGGACCCATAACTCCTGTGATGCCGAACCAAACAATTACTACTAAGAGTGCGATGGCAAAAGGTTTGCGGGTTTTTTGAACTGACTGCGTAGACATGATGAAGGCGGCCTTTCCTATAGGTCTCATTTGGCTTGAATTGGTAAGGAGGCAAGCCTACCTTTAGGCTAGCGATGTGCCCGTCGTAACCCCTCCAAGCCAAAGTGCGATTGCCCTGACCCGTCACGGCCTGATTGATTATGAAAAGGCCTGGCAAGTTCAACGCACAATTCACTTAGAAGTTGCTGAGGGAACTCGCCCTAACACTTTATTATTACTTGAACACCCATCTGTTTACACAGCAGGTCGTAGAACTTTGGATTCAGAAAAACCTCAGGATGGAACACCTGTCATTGAAGTTGATCGCGGCGGAAAGATTACATGGCACGGTCCAGGACAACTTGTTGGATATCCAATTGTAAAACTTTCTCAACCACATGAACTTGTTGGCTTTGTCCGGGAAATTGAACGTGGACTGATAAACGTCTGTGAAGATTTAGATATTAAAGCAACATGTGTTTCAGGACGATCTGGCGTTTGGGTCATTGATGAAAAGGGCGATCGTAAAATAGCTGCAATTGGAATTCGTGTGAGCAAGGGCGTGACCATGCATGGCTTTGCCCTCAATGTCTGCCCAGATCTGAGCGCTTTCAATCAGATCATTCCATGTGGAATTGCAGATGCTGATGTCACATCTATTTCTAGAGAACTTGGCCGTAACATAAGCATTGAAGAAGTTTCTCCTTTGGTTGAAAGACATATTTTCGAATCTTTAAGGAAGGTGTGCGCATGACACTTGCCCCAGAAGGTCGCAAACTAATCCGCATTGAAGCACGCAATGCTGCTGTGCCTATTGAGCGAAAACCTGAATGGATTAAGACCAAGGCGCATATGGGCCCTGAGTACACACGTCTGCAAAGCCTTGTTAAGTCAGAAGGCCTTCACACAGTCTGCCAAGAAGCAGCGTGTCCAAACATCTTTGAATGTTGGGAGGACAAAGAAGCAACATTTTTAATCGGTGGCGACAAGTGCACACGACGTTGCGACTTTTGCAATATTGATACAGGAAAGCCAGATGCACTAGATCGTGAAGAGCCCCGTAAGGTTGCAGAATCTGTCAAAGCTATGGGACTTAAGTACGCGACTATCACTGGCGTTACACGTGATGACTTACCTGATGAAGGCGCTTGGCTCTATGCCGAAACTATTCGAATGGTCCATGAGCTAAATCCAGGTACTGGCGTTGAAATGTTGGCCCCTGATTTTCACGCAAAGGCGGAGCTGCTCAATGAAATCTTTGAAACTCGCCCTGAGGTCTTTGCCCACAATTTAGAAACGGTTCCTCGAATCTTCAAAAGAATCCGTCCAGCATTTACTTATGAGAAGTCTTTAGCTGTTATCTCGATGGCACGAGATTTTGGCTTAGTTACTAAATCAAATCTCATTCTTGGTTTGGGTGAGACTCGCGAGGAAGTAACTCAAGCACTTGTGGATTTACATGATGCAGGGTGTGACTTAATCACCATTACTCAGTATCTACGACCAACAAATCGCCATCACCCTGTTGAGCGTTGGGTTAAACCCGAAGAGTTCGTTGAGCTTTCAAAAGAGGCAACTGATATTGGATTCCTTGGAGTCATGAGTGGACCACTTGTCCGTTCTAGCTATCGCGCAGGTCGCCTCTATAAGCAGGCAATCGATGCAAAGGCAGCTCGTGGCTGATCTCGTCTATCCCCCAGTTATCGTAGTTATAAAAACTCTATGGAAATATCTTGGCCTTAAGTTTGATTTCAGTGGAGAGGAAAACATTCCACGAAAAGATGGTGCAATTCTTGCCATTAATCATGTGAGTTATTTGGATTTTGCAATCACAGGAACTGCCGCCCTTCCAGCAGGTCGTTTGGTTCGGTTCATGGCCAAAAAGGAGATCTTTGATCATAAATTGGCTGGACCTTTAATGCGCGGAATGCATCACATCAATGTTGATCGCAGCAACGGATCTGCATCATTTGTTGCAGCTTTGCGCGCACTTAAATCTGGTGAAATTATTGGCATATTTCCTGAAGGAACAACTTCCACTTCTTTTGAGATTAAAGAACTGAAATCTGGAGCGGTCAGGTTGGCAATGGGTGCAGGTGTGCCAATTATTCCGACGATAATTTGGGGTAGTCAGAGAATTTGGACTAAGGGCATTAAGCGAAACCTCAAGCGCAACAATTTCCCTGTAACCGTGGTGTTTGGTGAGCCGATTTTTTATGAGCGTGGCGCAGATGTTGAGCAATCAGAGTTACATCTGCGTGAGACTTTGCTTTCTATGTTGTATCAGGTGCAAGAAAACTACCCTGATAGCCATGTGGGCCAACGTTGGGCTCCGGCTCGCCTTGGTGGAACTGCCCCTGCCCCACTAAACTAAAGCCATGTTTAAGAGAAAAGCTAAAGAAAAGAAAATCAAGACTCCACGCTTTCAGACTTTCCGTGATGCCTACGCCGTCACCAAGCAGGTAAAACCTTGGATTGGCATTGCTCTTGTTGCAATCTTCCTTGTAACACTTGGAATCGGAATTAGTATCGGTATCGCAGTTGATCATCCAGTCTATGTTGGCTTTATTTTCACTCCACTTTCTTTTCTCACAACTCTGCTTTTCTTTACTCGAGTTGCCGGCCGCGCAGCATATTCATCCATTGAAGGTCAGATAGGCGCTGGTGCAAGCGTATTGATGGCTATTCGTAAGGGTTGGACAACAACTCCAGCTGTGGCTGTTTCACGTAACCAAGACATGGTCCATCGCAGTGTTGGACGTGCGGGAATTGTTCTTACCGGTGAAGGTTCACCCAACACTCTTCGCCAACTATTACAAGATGAGCACAAAAAGACTGAACGCTTTGCTCCTGGAGTTCCAGTGATTGAAGTAATTGTTGGCGATGGTGAAGGACAAGTTTCCCTTCGTAAACTACAAAAGCATTTGCAGAAGCAACCTAAGAAGTTAACTGCCCATCAAATGCGTGAAGTTCGTGCTCGCCTAAAGGCAGTTGGCGGTTTATCTATGCCAATTCCAAAGGGTCCGATGCCAACTCGCGCTCCAAAGATTCGCTAATACTGATCTTTTAAGGCGTTGGAAGTTTAATTCTCTCCCCATCGTGTAGTTGTTGATCAGGCATACCCTTTAATACATGCACTTTTGCTTGCCCAATCACTAGCCAGTCATTCTCACCTGAACGTTTCACAATTGCTGTCAGTTCATCAACGCCTATCAAAATAGAGTTATCCGGCACATGCAGTAACACCTTTGCAGCACTTTCTGGAATCCACTTAAAGAACTTATTGAAGTGGGGTATTACACGAACCTCTGGAAGCAGATTCAGTCCTGCAGTTGGAGTTTTCTTGAGTAAACGAAAGTTAGGAATATGTGCGCTTAAAACCATAGCTCCAGCGCTGCATCCTGCAAGGGATGCTCCAGTTTTCCAATTCTCAATAATTGCAGACCAAAGCGGGGTATCAATCAAAACTTCAGCTAAATGATGTGGGTCTCCTCCAGACATGTACATCAGAGCGCTATTTGCTACTTGATCAACATACTTTTGATTGAAAGCATCCTCACGTGTGTAAATCGGAAGATAAGTTTCTTGCACACCAATAGCTTGTGCTTGCCTAAGACCTAACTCTTTCCAATACGACAAACGATCTGCGCTCTCACGGCTAGCTGCAGTTGGAATTTGAAGGTATCTGGCTTCTTTGCCGTTCTTAACACCGTCTTGAACAAGTGATTTCTCAAACTCGGCCATGGCAGATAGATATTCTCCTGAACCAACAAGTGCCAGTGAGCCATTCATTTGATAAGTGTAAGCGGAGTTAACTTAATTGATTAAGAAAAGTTCTAACCTCTTGTAAGTACCGATCCGCTTAAGCGCTCATGGATTCCGCGACCATTTTCATCAAAAGTGACTGCAGTGACAACCAAAACTAAAAGTATGGTTCGAACCAGAGCCTGGCGAATAGAAATCGCCGCCCCATCCTCAAATCGAACTACTTTCATTCCAAAAAGACGGTGACCCAGAGTTGCTCCCTGAAGGGCGATGAGAATCCAGACTTCGAAAAAGAACAGGGTTAGGACATAGAGAGAACTATTAGGGCTCATCTTGTTGACTCCCCCACTGAGCCCAGCCACGATGGCATAACAGGCCAACCAATCAAGGGCCAGGGCGGCCATGCGGCGTCCATAGGTCGTTCGGCTGAATGCGTAGCTCATGGGCCCAAGCCTAACGCCCTTTAAATTCTTAACATGGATGTAACAGGGCAGTTAGGCCATTTTGCCTTTTGCGACTTATTCTTGGGCCACGAAGCAGAGGGCTCAAAGTCGAGAAATTCTGCGCTGATACACCTTTTATGTATCCATGTGAATTGGGAGAAGCATGTTTAAGAACTCTGCAGAAATTTTTGCATATATCAAGAAGGAAGACGTAAAGCTCGTTGACGTTCGCTTTACTGATCTTCCAGGTATCCAGCACCACTTCAACGTTCCTGTTGAATCATTTGATGAGGCCGTCTTTACAGATGGTCTGATGTTTGATGGTTCATCAATTCGCGGATTCCAGTCAATCCATGAATCAGATATGAAACTGTTACCAGTTCCAGAATCTGCATACCTTGACCCATACCGCAAAGAGAAGACTCTGATCATCATCTTCTCTGTTCACAACCCAGTTGATAACTCTGCTTATAGTCGCGACCCACGTGGTGTTGTTGCAAAGGCAGTTGACTTCATGCGAGCACAAGGAATTGCTGACACAGCATTCTTTGCACCAGAAGCAGAATTCTATGTTTTCGATCGTGTTCGCTTTAAGACTGATATCAACACTGCTTATCATGAGATTGATTCTTATGAAGGTGCTTGGAACACAGGAATTAAAGAAGATGCAGATGGAACTCCTAACCGCGGATACCGCACTCGCGTCAAAGGTGGATATTTCCCAGTATCACCAACAGATCAATTTGCTGATCTTCGTGATGAGATGGTTATGCAGCTTGGAAAAGTTGGTCTACTCGTTGAGCGCTCACACCACGAAGTGGGAACAGCGGGTCAAATGGAGATTAACTACCGCTTCACAGATATCTTGCATGCTGGCGATGATGTGATGAAGTTTAAGTACGTCATCCGTAACACTGCATGGCAGGGCGGCAAGACGGCAACATTTATGCCAAAGCCACTCTTTGGTGATAACGGTTCAGGTATGCACGTTCACCAATCACTCTGGAAAGATGGCAAGCCATTGTTCTTCGGTGATGGATACGGTGATCTTTCAGACATGGCCCGTCACTATGTCGGTGGTCTTCTCAAGCACGCACCGTCATTGCTGGCTTTCACTAACCCAACTGTTAACTCATACCGACGATTAGTCCCAGGTTATGAAGCACCAGTAAACCTTGTTTACTCAGCTCGTAACCGCTCTGCTTGTATCCGTATCCCAATTACAGGATCCAATCCAAAGGCAAAGCGCATTGAGTTCCGTTGCCCAGATCCATCATCAAATCCATATCTTGCATTTGCTGCGATGTTGATGGCCGGACTTGATGGAATCATCAATAAGATCGAACCACCTGCCCCAGTAGATAAAGACTTGTATGAGTTAACTGGCGCAGAAGCGGCAGCTATTCCACAAGTTCCAGGATCACTTGATGAAGTACTCAACAACCTAGAGCGCGATCACGAGTTCTTGCTCAAAGGTGGAGTATTTACAAAGGATCTCATCGAGACATGGATTGAATTCAAGCGCAAGCAAGAAGTTGATTATGTTCGCTTGCGTCCACATCCAGCTGAGTTCGAGCTGTATTTCGACATCTAAGAAACGCTTTAAGACAAAGCCCGTGCCTATTGGTGCGGGCTTTGTTGTTTGACGACATAGTAGATTTAGGCCATGTTCCTAGATGCCCTAATCGCTATCTTCTTCTTTCTAGTTGGTCTAGAGATTAAGAACGGCATCAAGGATATTAAAACTGCCCTTGTTCCAATTGTTGCCGCTTTAGGCGGAATGCTTGTTCCTGCGGCAATCTATGTGCTCATCAATC
>Ga0214919_10009756_pt1 | contig 12319 bp, 10 predicted proteins | sample LL1503_MetaG_FD_177994 | JGI IMG/M metagenome (GOLD analysis project Ga0214919, IMG submission 177994) | Freshwater microbial communities from Lake Lanier, Atlanta, Georgia, United States - LL-1503 | ecosystem: Environmental > Aquatic > Freshwater > Lake | place: USA: Georgia | collected...
GCGCCTTCGGCGCCAGCAGCAGAGCCAACACCACCATCTGGTGGCGGTACCCCAGCGCCTCGTCCAGTAACACCATCAGCGCCTTCGGCACCAGCTGCGCCTTCGGCACCAGCTGCGCCTTCGGCGCCAGCAGCAGAGCCAACACCACCATCTGGTGGCGGTACCCCAGCGCCTCGTCCAGCAGCGCCAGCAGCGCCTTCGGCACCAGCTGCGCCTTCGGCGCCAGCAGCAGAGCCCACACCACCATCAGGTGGCGGTGCCGCAGCGCCTCGTCCAGCAGCGCCAGCAGCGCCTTCGGCACCATCAGGTGGCGGTGCCCCAGCGCCATCCAGCGGTGGCGGAGCGAGTGGCTCAGGTTCGGGCTCAACGAGTGGCTCAGGTTCGGGTTCGGGTTCAGGCGGCGGCTCTGGTGCAGGCTCAGGTGGCGGATCAGGATCAGGTTCGGGTTCGGGCGGCGGCTCTGGTGCAGGCTCAGGTGGCGGTTCAGGTTCAGGTTCGGGTTCGGGCTCTGACGGCGGTTCGGGTTCGGATCAAAGTGATGACGGTGGCCCGTCTGATGACGAAGGATCCGGAAATACACCTCCAAACGGGCCAGGGGGATCTAACTAATGTCAATGTTCGACAGTGCACAAAATCTTTCCAACCTAGCCGAAATCGAGGTTTCCGACGAAGCCCCGTTGGCGCGTGGGCATCGAATGGGCGCCCCTCGTGCGCCAGGTGTGGGAGGCCGTCAAATTGTTGATCGGTTTAATGACTGGTTCGGAAGCCGTCTTCAACAAATTTCACCATTAATTGGGGTGCCGTTCAACGACAGCGTCTATTTGCGGTCCCTTTTAGGCAACGCGTACCTCGTGCTCCCAGTACTTGCAGTTGTTCTCGGCACTCTGTCTCTGTTCGATACTCAGGGTTTGGCCATTGCGCCAAGTTTTAGTCTCTGTGTCGCGATGATGGCTTTGGGAGTCCTGGACGCGTTCTCGGGATTAGTTGGCTTTCTAGTTTTTGCCCTAGGGGTAATCCTGTCGGGTCATTTCTTCTCAAGCCATCTCATTACTGGCCCAACAGGGTCGCAGGGAATGCTGTATGCGTTCACCGGCTTGTTCGGCGTGGCACTCCTCTGGTTTATTGCCCCGCAGCTTGCTGAAAAGATGCGCCCAATTGTTGTTATCGAAGACGAAGTTGGGCTTCGTAAGTTTCATTTAATAGCGGCCGATTTCCTTGTTCTGCCCTTTTTGACAATCTTGATTCTTGGTTCGATGCCGGCGTTGATGCCCACATTGGCGGGTGCGTCCCAGCAGGGAATTGCTGGAGTGACGGTCCAAGAACACATGACCGAGATCAAGATCATTGTGGCCCTGACCATGGTTGTGCGTATTGCGATCGAACTCTTCCTTCATCGCCGCTTCGCGCCGATCGAGTCAGCCCGGCAATTCTCACGTCCACCAATCGTGGAGAAGTCACTGAAGTTGTTCTCTTCGTGTTTCGCATTTGTGCTCGTCTGGGAAGTCATGGGCTGGATGTGGCAAACGCCAGTTGTGTGGGTGGTCTTCCTGCTGACTGAAAAATTTGGTGCTCTGGGTGAGCGCTTTATTCGACCAAGTTCTATTTTTCGATTCATTCCAAGGAACCTCTTCAAAATCTTTGTGATTTTGATTTTTTCGCAGTACGCAATGAAGGTTCTGAACGGCAAGTTTGTTAGTGGTACGGACATCCTTGGTTGGCTGGCGATTTCGCTGGCTACCGTCACTGCCGTTTTTGCCACCCTCGAAAGGGTCAAGCAAACCACTGACACGAAAGGGGATCTAGGGCCCAGCTGGTTGACTCGCGCGTCTGGATTTGTGGTGGTCCTTGGACTTTTCCTGGTTTCACAGGATTTTGTGCACATTGAGGCGAAGAGTTACTCCAGCCCTCAGGGAGTCTCGGTTAGTGCACTAAACACGACCTACATCGCCGACGCTGGCAATAACCGGGTTGTCCGCGTTGGGCTCGATGGAACACGGGGCACCGTCGGTAGCGGCCTGCTTCACCCCTATTCAGCAGTGGCCGACCCATCTACATCCAAAGAAGTTGTCTATATCGCCGATGCCGGACACAACCGTGTTCTCCGCGTCGATGTTCATCCGACCCAAGCGATTGCTCCGCTCTACCGTTATCAGATGAGGGCCTATGCGGCCAGTTCGGTCGCTCAACACTCAGTCGGTCACGGCTTTAAGACTCCAACCGGCATCGCCGTTGATCGCAAGGGTCGAGTATTTGTTGCCGACAGTGGTCATGGTCAAATTGTTACCATTGATAAACAGGGCAACCAGGAAGTCTTTACCTCCGGTCTCCAAAATCCCCAAGCGGTCTCGATAGACCTATTTGGCAATGTTTGGATTACCGATACGGGCCGTGGCATCGTCTACAAGTTTGCCGCTACTGATGACGGCACGGCCGGCACTCGAACAACGTACAAGTCGGGTCTTGACAACCCATCGGGCGTCGCCGTTGACTCCGCTAACAATGTTTTTATATCCAACACTGGCAAGGACGAAGTCCTTGAGTTCCGTGCGAATGGTGAAGTTGTCCCAGTCGAGGGTGAGTTTGCGCACCCTACTGCCTTGGCTGTGAATGGATCTGGTCACGCTTATGTTGCCAACCAAGTGACCAGCGAAATATTAGTAATTACGCCCCTCTATTTTCGTGAGAAGTACAACGCCGCACCGAGTTCCAACGGAACAGCACTTGGTCTGCTCAAGAACGGAGACTTGGTTGTTGTGAGCCAGCGCAAGGGCACCATCGAACAACTTTCTCCCACAACTCGCACTGTGCTCGCATCGGGTTTTAACAACCCATCCGGCGTTGTCGTGACCTCGCTTGACGAAATCTACGTCTCTGAACCCAACTCCGGAACGATTTATCAAGTTCTCAAAAACGGGCAAAAGAAGGTTCTGGTTACCGGGCTTGATGGCATTACGGCGCTGACGTCTGATGGCTACGGTGGCATGCTCGGTGTCCAGACCAAACATGGAAACATCCTGACGATTTCTCGTCAGGGAGTGGCAAAGACATGGGTCGGTGGACTGCAGGGCCCCACGGGCATTAGTAAGGATGCATTCGGATTCGTCAATGTGACCCTGAATGGAACGGGACACAAGGATGGTTCAGTGGTCCGAATCATCTCAGGGCAGCAGCCAACGCTCATTCAGGGCGGCCTTGATGAGCCTTCGGCCATCACCGCTGACGCACTAGGCAACGTCTTCTTCGTGGAGTCAGGCACCCATCGAGTCTGGGAGTTCATGAACTCTCTCGGAGCCCAGATTGTTTCCGAAGCGTCAGGTTATTCTGGCCAGCCCATCGCGATCGTTACCGATGCCAAGGGCAGCGTGTTCGTCCTCGAGCAGCACCCGAACCATGTCGTTCGCTACATCCTTTCCGCCCACGCGACTCCTATGTAATCTTTGCCAGATTGATTGATGGCTTGCATCAATCCTCATAGGCGAATAGAGATTGGTGTAAACCGTGCAAAACCGTCAAGTGGTCTTAACGAAGCGTCCAGACGGCCTGGTTGATAGTTCAACTACCAGTGTCGTGGTTACTGACCGACCGGTGTGTGGTGATGGTCAGGCGCTCATTCGCGTGGGCCTCTTATCGATCGATCCCACAATCCGCACGTGGATGAACGATGCTCCGGGCTACTTGCCTCCGATCGAGATCGGGGCCGTCATTCGCGGTGGCGGTGGCGGCATTGTTGTTGAGTCCTGCACTGACGCGTACCAGGTCGGCGACATTGTGATTGGCATGACGGGCTGGCAGGAGTGGGCGATTGCGGATGCGAGTAATAAGTTCTCCGTGGTGCCTAAGGGGACGGGGCTCACCCTCCCCATTGTGATGAATGTGCTCGGCGTGACGGGCATCACCGCCTTCTACGGCCTCACCGACGTCGGTGCCTTCGAGAGCGGGGACGTGGTTGTCGTTTCTGGCGCTGCTGGTGCCACCGGTTCCGTGGCCGGACAAATCGCTAAGGCTCGCGGCGCCAAGAAGGTGGTGGGGATTGCCGGCGGCCCCGAAAAGTGTGCCGAAGTAGTCGAGCTCTACGGGTTTGACGAGTGCTTGGACTATCGAGAGCCCCACCTCGCCCGTCGGCTTCGTGAAGCGTGCCCCAAGGGTGTTGATGTCTATTTTGACAATGTGGGCGGCGAAGTTCTTGACGCGGTGTTAATGAACATTGCGATGCACGGGCGCGTGGTGCTCTGTGGGGCGATTTCGCAGTACAACAACATGAGCGAATTCTCTGGATTGAAGAATCACACCATGTTGATCATGCGCCGAGCTCGCATGGAAGGATTCATCGTTCTTGATTACATGGCGCGGTCCGCCGAGGCCCAGCTCGAGTTGGCGACCATGGTTCTAAATGGCACCTTGCGACACCAGGAGCATCTCGTGCACGGTCTAGAGAATGCTCCTGACGCGCTCAATCTTCTCTTTTCGGGTGGCAATCATGGCAAGACGCTGGTAGTTGTGGACGACGCCGTCCAGCTCACCTAGTGCCGAAAACCCCGCGCACGCCTAGGCCGACGATCACACTGGTCTTAATTGCCGTGGCGGCTTCCTTTGGTCAGTTTGGCGCCATCTCTTCTCTTGGTGATGTGGCCAAGCACTTCGGTTCCTTTACGGAGGGAACCTCGCTCACTGGCGTAGTTGGCATTTCGGCTGGAGTACTAGGACTCGGTATGGGTCTGCTTCGTCTGGCCTCACTCGGGGCACTGCCTCTCAGCGCTCTAGGAGATCGCTTTGGTCGGGTAAGAGTGCTGCGTGGCTCATTGACACTCGGCCTTCTCTTTACGGCCGCCGCTGCAGCGAGTCCGGGCTACTGGTGGTTTGTCTTACTGTTCGCTTGCGCTCGCCCTCTGCTGTCGACGGCCAACACGTTGATTCAGGTGCTCACGGTGGAGGTGAGTTCCGATCGACACCGTGTTCGCCACCTCGCTTGGATTTCGGCCGGCGCGGGGATGGGGGCCGGTCTTTCGGCCATCTTGCACAGTGTGTTCCGCGGACCAAACTCTTTCCGAATTCTCTTCGCTCTTGCTCTGGTGCCGACGATTCTCATTCAGCCTTTAGTTCGCAAGATTGAAGAGACGCACCTGTTGGATCGAACATCGGAACGAGTAAGCAAGCTGGGATCGGTGGCCCAAGAGTTTCGACGACCCCTCTTCATTCTCGCCTGGGTGGCCTTCGTGGTTGGCGTAATTTCCGGACCGGCGAATGGATTCGCATTTGTGTACGGCGAGCGGATTCTTCATATCGATCCGAAATTTGTGGCCGTCGTGGTTACGGGAAGTTCCATCACGGGCCTTTTGGGATTGATTGCGAGTCGATGGAGTTCGGACACCTTTGGTCGCCGGACCACCGTTGGGGTCGGTGCCATTAGCTCGGGTCTGGCTAGCTGCTTGGCGTATTTTGGTGGCCGCCACCTCTTTACGATTGGCTACCTCGTCGGCGTTTTCGCGACCGCTCTTTGGGCTCCGGCGGCCAGCGCACTCGTCAATGAGACATTCCCTCGACGAGTTCGAGCGACCGTAGGAGGCTGGATAGTTGTCGCCGGCGTTCTCGGGGCCACCTTCGGTCTGTTCTTTTTTGGCGTGGTGGCGAACTTGGTAGCGGGCAACCACAGCGTCAACGCGCTTCGAGCACCAAGTCTGATGACGTTTCTACCGCTTCTGCCGACCCTGTTTGTTCTGTGGCGCCTCCCGGAGACTCGCCACAAGGCTCTCGACTAGCGCCAGGTCAGTTCAACGCTGAGCGCCCGATGGTCGCTTCCGTTGCGAATGCTGCGGCCATTGCGAACGGCCCAGGGCCCGCGGAGCAAGATGTGGTCAATTTGAGAGTGAGGGCGCCACGCGGGCCACGTTCGGGCCCGAACTGCACTACGCCAACCCGGAAGTACGGTGCGTAGAAGTGGCCGCCAGCAGTTGAAGTCACCGGCCGTGACGACGGGGTTACTGAGGCTCAACTCGTCGAGCCGCCGAGCCACAAAGCGATACTGCTTGAGTGAACCGTGTGAGATATGGGCACCGTGTATCGCCACGGCGCTGAACCGCTGCTCTTCGTACTCGCAAGTGGCGATGATGAGCACTCGGCGTGTCTTATCTCTGCGCAGCTGCGGCAAGTACTCAACCTTGATGTCGTAGATTGGCAAAGTGGTGAGCAGCGCTACACCCCATGAACCGGATTCGGCTCCCCGGGCGGCGTGGCGGCGTTTGATCCGCTGCTCAGAGAGTTCCGTGTGGGTGTCGAAGTACAGGCCTCGGTCGCCGCTTAGTAGGCCATGAATGGGTTGCCACCCGCGGCCACCCACCTCGTCGGTGACCCGCGTACAGGGGGACAGCTCGACAAATTCGCCGTGCATTTTCAGTTTTTCTTGAAGCACCGAGAACTGGTCCTCGGCATCACCACGCCAAAGTTCCTGCACGAAGAGCACGTCGGCGTGGAGTTCTAACAGTTCGGAAACAACGTCTGTCCGCCGTCCGTAGCCATCGACGCCGGCGTGAATGTTTGCGGTAGCGACAAGCACGTCAGCACCCTACGCCGATTTCCCTTCCAACTGTGGCAATCTGATAGGGATGAAATCTGTCGGTTCAACCTTTGGCCACCGTATTTGGTGGGTCGACGCCTTCACTGGTGACGCCGCACGAGGAAACCCCGCCGTGGTCGTTTTGCTAGAGCGCCCTGTGGCTGACAACGACTTGCAACAGATTGCGTTCGAACTCGGAGTTTCGGAAACGGCGTTTGTCCGGCGCGTTGGCGACACCTGGTCGCTCCGGTGGTTCACCCCAACGGTGGAAGTTGATCTATGCGGACACGCCACGCTGGCGACGCTGCACGTGCTGCTCACCGAACTGGGTGTTCCAGATGGGGAGTTCTACTTTCAGACCCGCGCTGGGGTCCTGTCTGGACGTCGACTCCAACACGGTCTACTCGGGGTCGACCTGCCCCGCTCGCATCTAGAGCCGCTGGAATCCTCAATCCTTAATGGGGCGCTGGGCGAAGTCTCCGAGGTCTACCAAGCCGGTGCGCAAAGTGTCCTGGCTGTCGTTAAAGACTACGACACCCTCTGTGGTCTCATTGTTGACCCGATGTCCCTCTTCCTGGTTCCCAGCAGCATCGTGATTGCGGTCTGCGAGGGCGGACCCCAGGTCGATGCATCAATCCGAGTCTTTGCCCCTCGTCTGGGCCTTGCCGAAGACCCCGTAACTGGATCGGCCATGTGCTCGGTCGCTCCCTGGTGGGCTAATCGCTCCGGTATGCCGACCCTCTCGATTCGCCAAGCCTCGGCACGTGGTGGAGTTATGTACTCCCGTCTCTTTGAGCGGAACGTGGAAGTGGCCGGCTACGCCCGTACCTTCTTCGGTGGCGACCTGCGCGCCTAGCGTTTCTTAAAATCTGGCAAACTACCTCTATGGAGATTGCCACCGCCCTGCGTGCCCTCGCAGTTGTGGACGCCGCCGCGGCCGCCCTGCGCCATCAGCTCGACACTATGCCGGAAGTCCAAGAACTGGCCCAGGTGGAAGAGCATCTTCGCAATCTCACCCAGGAGTTCAAGCAACTCACGGCCGACCGCGCACCACTGACTGCTCAGCGTGATGAAGTGGACTCGTTGCGCGAGTCGCTCTCGCAGCGCAAAACGACACTGCAGGCCACGCTGGACTCCTCGACGAGTGGCGCGCGTGATCTCGCGACACTGGTCAGCGAGATTGCAGTCCTGGCCCAGAAGCTGGACGACGTGGAAACCAAGGAGCTCGAGATCATGTGGCTCTTGGAACCTTTTGATCAGCAGGAGCAAGAGATCAAGGCGGCCGGACAACCCCTGATGACACGCCGTGGCGAACTAACCGCCGCAGTCGCGGCCGGACGGCTAGCACTTGACGAACACATTGCCGCCAAGTTGACCGAGAGAATGCCGCTGTTGGCCGCCCTCCCTGATGACCTCCGCGCCTCCTACGAGCGAGTGCACGGTCGTGTTGGCGACGCCGCAGCCGTGGACGTCGAAGGTGGTCGTTGTGGTGGCTGTCGGATTGCCATGGTGCCCCTCGACCTCGAGCGCTGGCGCAGTGCGCCAACTGACACCTTCCCGGTCTGCCCGGAGTGCTCCCGGCTCCTCTTGCCGGCATGCTGATCCTGGTCCGTCACGGACAGTCCACGGCTAACCGCGATGGACTCTTAGTTGGCCACATGGACGTGGCACTCACCGACGAAGGCCGGGCCCAAGCCGCACGACTGCAGGGTGCCCTGAGTGGTGCGAAGCGCGTTATCAGCTCCCCGTTGACTCGCGCTCGGCACACCGCGGCCCTGGCGATTCCTCATCTTGAGGCGGAACTGGACCACGCCTTTATCGAGATGAACTACGGCGAGCTCGACGGACAACTACTTCGCGAGGTTGGCGCAACCACGTGGCGTTCGCTTCAGGAGGACCACGAATGGTCCGTCCCCGGCGGGGAGTCCATGGCCGATGTCGACCTGCGAGTCACACAACGGTTGAACGAACTGGCCGAACAGGAGCGCGAGTTGATTGCTAGTCCCGTAGAGCACGTCGTGATTTTTAGCCACGTCTCACCCGTGAAGGCCTCAGTGGCGTGGGCCCTGGGTGTTCCTGGCACGGTGGCCTGGCGCATTCGGCTTGATAACGCCACCATGACTTCCGTTACTACCGTGGCGGGACGTCCTTCGTTGATTGGGTACAACGTTCGCCCCTAGTGTTTCGGGCAAACTAGAGCGGTGAGTTCACCAATCCCCACCCACCGCCGCACCATCATCATTGAGAGTTTCGATACCGAAGACTCCTATCTCATCAACGCCACCCTGACCGACGAGCGGCCCTGGGCCGACGGCGACGAGCTAGTTCGTGACGTTCACGGAATGACGTTGGACGTCGAAGTCGATCGCCGCAGTTTCGTGGTGACTAACGCGAATGCCAAAATGCACCGGACTCCCCACATGGAGTGTGTCGCCATCGAGCCGGCTTTTCGTAATCTCATCGGCCTCTCGGTGACCCGTGGCTTTAATAAGGCGGTGCAAGACCGCCTCGGTCGTCAGCGGGGCTGTACGCACCTGGAGTTCTTGGCTCGCGCCATTGGCCCAGTCGTGATTCAGGCTATGGCCTCGTCGTCGTCACGACAAGGTGGAGCGGCCGGCATTAGCCGTACGGTGAAAGAAGACTCCGACAGTTGGTTAACGAACACCTGTCACCTTTGGGCGACCGACAGTATCGGGGCCACCAAGATCCGTGAAGGCTGGCGCCCAGGCCTGGACGGCTATCCCGCCCGGACGTTGGTGGAGATGCGCTCGACACGCATCTAGTTCGTGGTGGCGATGAAGTTCGCCAGTACTGCACCCAGCTGAGCACCCTCGTCTTCTTGGAGGAAGTGACCACCATCAACGATGGTGGTGTGGGCCTGACCGGTGGTCCCAGGCACGTCGCGGAGAAACTTGGCGTCGGCGCCCTTAGTGATGGGGTCCTTGTCGGAGTAGCAAGTGAGGAATGGCTTGGTGAAGGTCCGCAGAACTTCCCAGGCGCGCACCTGGTCGTCGTGGGCGGGGTCTTCAGGGGTCGTTGGTACGAGGGTCGGCAGGATGCGCACTGCTTCCTTGAACGACTCGTCCGGGAACGGTGCGTCGTAGGCGGCGATGACGTCATCGCTCGGCTTGGTGGCACAACCGCCACCAACAATCGCACCGACGGGCATCTCGGGGACCGTCTGGGAGAAGGTCTGCCAGGCCAAGAAGGCCTCGCTGATTCGCTCGTCACCGGTGGGCAGGCCACCGTTGCCAATAGCGACTCGGGCAAAACGGTCGGTGTGTTCAGCAACTAACCGCAGGCCCACCAGGGAACCCCAGTCCTGACCAAATACGGTGAGGTTGGAAAGGTTGAGGTGATCGAAGAGTGCTTCGCGGGTCCATTCAACGAGGCGGGCGTAGGAAACTTCCGTACGGGGGGTTGGCTTGTCGCTGCGGCCAAAGCCAACCAAGTCGGGGGCGATGACGCGATATCCCGAGTTGACCAAGACGGGAATCACTTTGCGATAGAGAAAGGACCAGGTGGGCTCACCGTGCAGGAGCAGAACAGTCTCGCGAGCATCGCGAGGGCCCTCATCGATGTACGCCATGCGCAGTGGTGCGCCGCCTGTTGGGTCGGTGACCTCAACGTAGTGAGGGGTAAAGGGGAAGTCGGGCAGGTTGGCGAAGCGAACTTCAGGGGTGCGGACGCGATCCATGGCGGGCCTTTCGATTAATTGCATCGAGCCTACCGAGAAACATCAAACGCCCCGCTCTGATTCGAAAGTCAAAGCGGGGCGTGATGTTTATGGCCCCCCCAGCCAATGGTGAGACATTAGCGACTCAGGAATAAAAGGACCAAGTTCCAGAGGGGTCAAAATGGGCTTTAAGGTGTGAGAGTCTTCACAAACTCCAAGGGGGAAGTAATGGAATCTCGAACGTTAGGACAGGGCCTTTCGGTCTCCAAGCAGGGTTTGGGATGTATGGGTATGAGTGAGTTCTACGGCACGGGGAATGACGAAGAGTCCACGGCCACGATCCACGCCTATCTCGACGCCGGCGGCAATTTCTTAGACACGGCCGATATGTACGGCCCCTTCATCAACGAGGAACTGGTCGGCAGGGCCATCGCCAACCGCCGCAGCGAAGTCGTCCTCGCCACCAAGTTCGGCAACCAGCGCGGTGAGGGTGGAGAGTTTCTCGGCGTCAACGGCCAGCCCGACTACGTGCGCCAGAGCTGCGAAGCGTCCTTGCGCCGACTCGGCGTTGACTACATCGATCTCTACTACCAGCACCGGGTAGACGTCAACGTGCCCGTAGAGGAGACCTGGGGTGCCATGAAGGAGCTCGTAGACGCGGGCAAGGTTCGCCACCTCGGTATCTCGGAAGCTTCAGCCGCCACGCTCGCCCGTGCCCACGCCGTGCACTCCGTGACGGCGATTCAGTCGGAGTACTCCCTGTGGACTCGCGACCCCGAAGATGGAGTGCTAGCCACCTGTCGAGAACTCGGTATCGGGTTTGTGGCCTATAGCCCGCTCGGGCGAGGCTTTCTCACCACGAACGACGCGGTGCGCAACCCGACCGACAAAAAGGACTTCCGCAAGTTCCAACCTCGCTTCAGCGGGGAGAACGGTGAAAAGAACGCTGAGTTGATTGTGGCCCTCGCCGCTATCGCTTCTGAGAAGAACGTAACGGTGGCCCAATTGGCCCTTGCCTGGGTTATGGCGCAAGGTGACGACATCGTCCCCATTCCGGGAACGAAGCGACGTACCTGGCTCAGTGAGAACTTGGCCGCCAACGACATTGTCCTGAGTTCCAGTGACGTGGCGGCTCTCTCGGCCGCCGTGCCTCGCGACGCCGTAGCCGGCGACCGCTACTACCCAGCGGGAATGCTGACCATCAACCTCTAAAGGCTTCGACGGGAATGACCACGTCGCACTTGGCAATGAGGTCGAGATCGTGTGTCGTGATCACCAGAGTGGCCTTGCTCGCCCAAAGGGCACTAATGAGTAGCTGACGCTCGTCGTTGCCGAGTCCGGCCGTTGGTTCGTCCAGCAGCAGCAGTTCAGGCTCTGCCACCATGGCTCGAACAAGGGCGTAACGGTGCCGCTCGCCACGCGAGCACTCCGATGGGCGAACACTGAGATCTGTCGAAAGTCCGAACGCGGTAGCGAGTGGCTCCCACGGCCTGAGCTTCGTCCGACCGAGTGTCAACTCATCGACGAGAGTGGTGCCGAGAAAGTGTGGCTCGGTGGGCACGTAGCCAACGTGTTGGCGGAGTTCATCCTCCGACAGCGTGTTGAGGTACGTCGAGTTGGCCAGCATGGTGGCACCGGCGTGCTCGAGGTTCGCCACACCACGGAGCCAGGTCGACTTACCTGAACCGGAAGGTCCCACTACGGCGATTCGGCTACCCGGCGTACAGGCAAAGATGTCCTGAACGTTGAACTGGGTCACCGTAACGGGCCAAGCCTCGTCACCGAGTTCCCGAGTGGAGGTTTCGCCTCGGGCCTCCAGGCCCTCAATCGTGGCCACGGCGTTGGCGGCCGAATGGAGTCCGAGGCGCCAGGTCGCGAAGAGTTCACCCGTGAGCGATGCACCCAGGACCCCCAACACAATGGCGTTAGAAGTCTCGGTAGAGGTGAAGGCAATCAGCGAAATCGCCACGCGGGAGGCGACCACTACGAGGGCTCCGCTCACGGTGGCGAGGGCGAGGTCTACGCGGCGCCACCAGATTTCGACGCGCGATTGGGCGTACTGCCACGCCTCGTACTTCTGAGGTCGATCAAAG
>Ga0214919_10009757_pt1 | contig 12318 bp, 7 predicted proteins | sample LL1503_MetaG_FD_177994 | JGI IMG/M metagenome (GOLD analysis project Ga0214919, IMG submission 177994) | Freshwater microbial communities from Lake Lanier, Atlanta, Georgia, United States - LL-1503 | ecosystem: Environmental > Aquatic > Freshwater > Lake | place: USA: Georgia | collected 2015-03-15
CCCAGCATTTCATGGAGCACTTCGGACTGAAAACGCTTGATGATCTTCCAAATGCCGCCGAACTGCGCAAAATCCCTTTGCCAAAAGCGGAAGTTCCAGAGCCTGCAAAAGCGACTGAACCTGCTTCTGAAGATACGACTCCTGAAGCAGAACCCGCCGCAGATCTGTCTCTCTCAGAATCTGCGCCTGCCGCAAACATCTCCGACCCGACCGAAGATCGTCACGAGGTGGAAGCTCCCGTTTTCGAGGAAACCGCCGCGCCTGTTGATAACTCGGAACCCGAACCCCAATCATGAACGACCTTGCCGGACTTCGAGACAAGATCGACGCGATAGACACAGAGTTGCTTCGCCTCCTCAATGAGCGTGCTTTGCTCGCCAAGGAAATTGGAGCCATTAAAAACCTCCACTCCCTCCCGATCTACTCACCCGTGAGGGAAATGAAGCTCCTTCGCAGTCTCGTCGAACGGAGTGAGGGTCCGCTGACTCGCGAAGCGATTCATGCGATCTACCGAGAGATCATGTCGGCCTCCATCTCCTTGGAGAAAGATGTCGCGATCGCCTGCCCTGGACCAGTTGGCAGCGCTTCCCAACGGATAGCGCTGGCGAAGTTTGGATCAAGCGTGCGCTATCTTTGCGCCGACTCGATCTCCCAAGTTTTTCAGGATGTCGCATCGGGAAGGGCGGACTGCGGGGTCGTTCCACTGGAAGATCCGGGCCATGGGTTTCTGAATGCGACCTTGGATGAATTGGCTCACACACACCTATCGATTTGTGCCGAAATTTCTCCTGACTCCAGCGCCAACGATAAAAATTCCGATGGACGCTACATCATTATCGGCACCCAAATAAACACCCCATCCGGCAATGACCAAACCATGGTCCTCCTCCGCATTGAAAACAAACTGGGATCGCTCGTGGCTGCCCTTGAGCCTTTTAAGGAAATGCATATCAACCTCACTCACTTTGCCACTAGGGCAGCTCGTGCGGCGGATGAAACTCTTTTTTTCGTGCAAACTGACGGACATAAAAGCGACCTTCAAATCCCGGAACTCCTCAGGGCCCTTGCCAAAAATTGCCGCGAACTGAAGATCCTCGGCAGCTACCCGAAGCCCCTTCTTTGAAGACGATACTCGATACGATCCTAGCTGACGTGCGTGAAGAGGTCGCCGCGGCCAAATCCGCGAAACCCCTTAGCGAAATCCAAGCGATGCTCGCGGATGCACCGCCGACACGGGATTTTGCTACTGCACTGAGTGCCGGCTTTTGTCTGATTGCCGAGATTAAGAAGCGTTCCCCCAGCGTCGGTCCCATGCGGGAGGAAAATGTGAATGATGCCCCCGCCGCCTACTCCGCATCTCCAATTGTCAAAGCCGTCTCGATTCTCACGAATCAACGCCACTTCGGCATGAGCATCCACGATCTTGCGGCCATCCGCGCGGGTATCACCCACCCTGTTTTGCGGAAGGATTTTTTTCTGGATGAATACCAGATCCACGAAGCCCGCGCCTATGGAGCCGATGCCATTTTGCTGATGGCCAATGTCCTCGATGCCGAAAAGTTAGCCTCCTTCCATGCCCTCGCCCTCGAACTTGGGATGGAATGCCTCTTTGAAGTTCATACCTTGGATGAAATCGCCACCCTTCCGCCTAATGCCAGAGTTGTCGGAATCAATAGCCGTAAATTCAAAAGCCAAACGGGATTTGCCGGCTTGGAGGGATCATCAGAGAAGGATTTTAGTCTTGAAATGTCTGCTTTCGAACTTGTGAGCCACTTACCTGAAGGAGCGATGCGCATTGCCGAAAGCGGCATATCGCCCAGTAATCTGGCTACGGTTGCGGAGAGATTTGAAGCCGCACTTGTTGGCACATCCCTCCTGCGCGATCCGCGTGGAATCCGCGAATGCCTTGCTGATTTTGAGTCCGCGATCACTCGTTGACCTGAAAAAGAAACGGATGAGTTCCCAAAAACCACCCCGCCGACTCGATGGCCGTATCCTTGCCCTCGGACTTTTTCTCCTTTGTGCCGTTGCATTTTCTGGCACCGTTTGGAACTACTGGCGCAACAATCCCTTGACCCTCGAGGCCACTCTACAAACATCCGGGGACGCACCTGTAGTGAAAGCTAGGTTCGCCCGTACAGCCAACATTCATGAGGGTCAGCGGGTAGTTGTCCAAATCGCAGGAGACAGCCAAGACGCTCGAGCAGGCGTTGTGACACAACTCGATCAAGACCGCTGGACACTCATCCGCCTTGAGTCCCCGGTCACCGCGAAGCCGGGATCATCCGCGAGTGTCAGCATTGACGGAACAGTCGGCCCGTAAGGGTTTTTAGAAAAAGTCGAGTCTTTTTTCGCCTGTTGAAATTTTTTTAAAAAACAGATTGTGATTTCGCAAAGGTGGCAGATATGGTCTTCGCCCACTTAACTACCTAACATTTATGGCAAACCTAACTAAACGGGATCTGGTAATGCAGATCAGCAAATCCACTGGCATCACCCAACAAGAAGTCTTCGAAGTCATCCAACAAACATTGGACGGCATCACCGAGGCCCTTGCAACTGGCCGCGATGTGGAACTCCGCAACTTTGGTGTCTTTGAAGTTCGCCTCACGAAATCCCGTGTTGGCCGCAACCCAAACAAGCCAGAAAACGACGTGGTCATCCCTGCCCGCGCGACCGTGAAATTCAAATCCGGCAAAATCATGCGTCAGCGCGTTCTTCTTCGCACTGACGAACTCCGTGGACAAGGCAACGCAGCTGCGACAGCCTGAAGCCACTAGCCGACTCACGGATGCAATCCATCCGTATTCGAGGAGCTAGGCAGAATAACCTCCGAGGCATTGACCTCGATCTCCCGCTTGGTGAGTTGATTGTTGTCACCGGACCAAGTGGGAGTGGAAAATCTAGCCTAGCCTTCGATACCATTTACGCCGAAGGACAAAGGCGGTATGTAGAGACTTTCAGTCCTTACACCCGCCAGTTCCTGGAGCGGATGGATAAGCCCCTTGCCGACTCGATCGAAGGCATCCCCCCTGCCATTGCGATCGAGCAGGCAAATAATGTCCGCACGACCCGGTCGACCGTTGGGACGATCACGGAGATTAATGATTATTTAAAACTCCTCTTCCCTCGTGTAGCTAAAGGATTTTGCCCAAGCTGTAAGCGCGAAATCGCCCAAGGCACCCCGGGCTCGATCCTCCGCGAAATCGTGTCCCAATTTGGAGGCAAGCAGGTTCTTATCACCTTTGGCGTCAACGTACCAGAGGACTCGAAACCGGCCGATTTTTTTGATTTTCTTCAGCAACAAGGCTATCTGCGCGTTTATCTGAGCGGAAAAATCCACCGCACAGACGAACCGCCCACAGTCAAGCGCCTCCCATCGACCCTTCAAGTGATCCAAGATCGCTTGGATATCTCTTCCTCGGAAGCCGCCAGACTTTCCGAGGCCATTGAGTTTGCCCTACGACTAGGCACAGACAAACTCAACATCATCGATCCCGATAGCGGCAAATTGCATCCCTTTTCTTCGGGATGGCATTGCGCCCACTGCGATGAAGATATTCGCCCCCCCTCACCTGGTTTATTTAGTTTCAATAGCGCCCTCGGCGCCTGCCCGGCCTGCAAAGGCTTCGGCCGTATCATTGGCATCGACTTCCAGAGAGTCATGCCCGACAAGTCGCTATCCATTTTAGATGGCGTCGTCCGCCCCTTCCAATCTGGCCAGTCTGCAGAATGCCAAGACGACTTACTTCGTCACGCCCGCAAGCGGGGGATGGACATCAATAAGCCATTTGAAAAGCTTTCTAAGGCAGCCCAGCAATGGATCATCGATGGCGACGAAGGGCTCGATCCCAAGGAAGCCTGGGATTCTGGACAATGGTATGGCGTGAAAGGGTATTTTGCTTGGCTGGAGAGCAAATCCTACAAAATGCACATTCGGGTGCTCCTGAGCCGCTACCGGAGTTACCAACCCTGCGAGAGTTGCCATGGCGGTCGCTTCCAGCCAGAAACCCTGAATTTCCGCATCGATCCTCCGGGATTGACCATTGCCCAACTCGCGGCAGTTCCCCTTTCCCAACTCGGGCCATTGCTCGAAAACCTTGAACTTCCTCCCGCTGACAACAGCGCGAAGTTGGTTCATGCCCAAGTGCTCGCGAGGGTCAACTACCTCCGTAAGGTCGGACTCGGCTACCTCACCCTCGATCGCCCGACTCGTTCCCTTTCCGGTGGAGAAATCCAAAGGGTGAACCTCACGACCTGTCTGGGGGCCTCTCTCGTTAACACGCTTTTTGTTTTGGATGAACCCAGTGTGGGCCTCCATCCTCGCGATACCGGACGACTCATCGAAGTCCTCGAAGGCCTGCGCGACAAGGGGAACACCCTTCTTGTTGTCGAGCATGAAGAAGCCGTCATTCGTTGCGCCGATTACCTTGTGGATATCGGCCCTGGCCGCGGCGCACTCGGCGGCGAACTCCTTTACTCCGGCCCAGCGGCAGCCTTTCCTAGCACCGATTCCCTTACGGCGGATTACCTCGAAGGTCGTAAATCGATTCGTATTCCCAAGCGCCGACGGAAGGCTGAAAATTTTATCGAATTGCGTGGAGTCACCCACCACAACATCAAAAATCTCAACGTCAAATTCCCATTGGGCGTTTTTTGTGCAGTGACGGGTGTATCTGGATCCGGAAAAACTTCACTCGTTCGCGATGTGCTTCACAGGCACCTCCAAGGCGAAGATCCCAGTGAGGATGAGGCGGCCGGATTTGTGAAATCGATCACCGGCGACGAAGAAATCGACGAAGTCGTCATGGTCGATCAGTCGCCACTTGCCAAGAGTCCGCGCTCGACCCCAGCCGTTTACCTCGGCGTTTACGATCACATTCGTGAATTGTTTGCTGATACCAAGGAGGCCGTCGACGCCGAGTTCACCGCGTCCACATTTTCCTTCAACGCCGGCAAAGGACGCTGCGACCGCTGCGGTGGATTGGGATTCGAGAAGGTCGAAATGCAATTTCTCAGCGACCTCTACCTCCGTTGCTCGGAGTGCGATGGAACCCGCTTCCGTGCTCCCGTTCTGAAAATCAAAGTACAGGACAAATCGATCCACGACGTTCTGGAAATGACCGCCGCCGAAGCGATCACCTTTTTCAAGCCGCTCGATCCGCATAAAAAAATCACGGGCCCGCTAGCACTCTTATCCGAAGTCGGTCTGGACTACCTCCGCCTAGGGCAACCCGTCAACGCGCTGAGCGGCGGCGAGTCACAGCGCCTCAAGCTCGTCCACCACCTCACCCGCAAGTCGAATGAACAATCCATGCTCATTTTCGACGAGCCCACAACGGGACTTCACTTTGATGATGTCGCCCTGCTCATCAATGTCTTCAATCGCCTCGTCGAAGAGGGGAAAAGCGTCATCGTCATCGAGCACAATTTGGAAGTCATCAAGTGCGCCGATTGGGTCATTGATATTGGCCCCGAAGGCGGAACCGAAGGTGGCTTAATCGTAGCCGCAGGGACACCGGAAAAAGTCGCTGAAGTCGACGCCTCGCATACCGGTCGCTTTTTGATCCCCATTCTGGCTGGCCAGCAGGCACGCATCGCCGAGGAGCCCCGCCGCCCGCGCCCGTCTAAGGATCTTTCACGCGATATTCGCGTTCGCGGTGCCCGTGAACACAATCTCAAAAATATCTCCATCGATATTCCACGTGATGGCATGGTGGTGGTCACCGGCCTGAGTGGCTCGGGCAAGTCCACCCTCGCTTTCGACATTCTCTTCGCCGAGGGCCAGCGCCGCTTCTTGGACAGCATGTCGCCCTACGCCAGACAGTTCATTGATCAAATGGAAAAGCCGGATGTGGACTCGATCGAGGGCTTGCCTCCTAGCGTCGCGATCGAACAACGCGTCACCCGAGGTGGCGGCAAATCCACCGTGGCGACAGTCACCGAGATTTACCATTTCTTACGCCTCCTCTTTTCCAAACTGGGTGTTCAAAATTGCCCAGATTGCAACGTTCCCGTGGAAAGCCGCACTCCGACCGCTATTGCCGCTGAGGTCTCGGAAAAAGCCGCTTCAGGCAAGGTCCGCATCTTTGCGAATCTCGTGAAAGCCCGCAAAGGCTATCACACCGACGTCGCCCGCGCGGCAGCACGCCAAGGCATCACGACGCTTCTGGTGGATGGAGAATTCATGGCTGTCGAGGGATTCCAAAAACTCGAACGCTTTAAGGAACACACGATAGATGCGCTTGTCGGCGAGCTCAACGAACCGAACGCCAAATCAGCCGACGACCTCGTTCGCCAAGCCCTCAAAATCGGCAAAGGCACCGCCCGTATAGAAGACGCGAAGGGAGTTTCCTCCGTCCTCAGCACGGAAATGAACTGCCCTTCTTGCAGTCGTGCATTTGAGCCCCTTGATCCTAGATTATTTTCGTTCAACTCCCCCCATGGTTGGTGCACGCACTGCCGTGGATTTGGCGAGGTTTGGAGCGGACTGGGGTCGGTGAAAGACTTTGAAAGCGCCATCGAAGCGGAGTTGGACGAGGAACGACGCCACGAGGGACTCGAAGACGAAGAACCACGTCCCTGCCCGGTCTGCAAAGGCGCCCGTCTCAACGAAACGGCAACAAACGTCCTGCTTCAAAAGAACTCGATCGCCGATTTCACCAAATCACCCGCGACCGACGCCCTTGATCTCTGCGATAAACTGATCTTCACCGGCGGCTCGGCAGAAGTCGCACGGGATATCATTTCGGAAATTCGCCAGCGCCTCCAATTCCTTTCAAAAGTAGGCCTAGATTACCTTTCCTTGGATCGAAGCGCGAAGACACTCAGCGGCGGCGAAGCCCAACGCATTCGCCTCGCAGCCCAACTTGGTTCGAACCTTCGCGGTGTTCTTTACGTTCTCGACGAACCGACGATCGGGCTCCATCCACGCGACAACGAACAACTCCTCGATGCGCTGCAAAGCCTCGCATCCAAAGGCAACTCGCTGGTTGTGGTCGAACATGACGAGGAAACCATGCGCCGCGCCGACCGCATCATTGATCTCGGCCCCGGCGCCGGCACTCGCGGCGGTGAGATCATCGCCTCGGGTACCATGACGGAGATCATGGCCAACCCGGCCTCTCTGACTGGCCTAGCCCTTCGCGAGCCCCAAAAACATCCCTCACGCGGCATGCGTCGAGCGGCAGCCACGGAGTGGCTCGAAGTCAAAGGCGCGAAACTTCACAACATGCAGGGTGAAGACATTCGCATTCCCCTCCACCGCCTCACGGCTGTGACCGGTGTTTCCGGCTCGGGAAAAAGCACACTGATCCGTGGAGTTGTCGTTCCCGTGGTACGTGATGCCCTCGCTCGCAAGAAGGCGCCACTTTATTCCGAACTTTGCAAAAGTGTGGAAGGCTTTGAATCCTTGGGCGGCGTACTGGAAGTCGATCAATCACCCATCGGCAAAACCTCCCGCTCAACACCGGCGACCTACGTGAAGGTCTTCGATGAAATTCGCGCCCTTTTTGCCACCCTCCCCGCCGCCCGTATGCGCGGCTACACCAGCAGCCGGTTTTCGTTCAACAATGAAGGCGGTCGCTGCGAATCCTGTCTCGGTCAAGGGGTGATCAAACTCGAAATGAGCTTCCTCCCGACCAGCTACATGCCATGTCAGGATTGCCTCGGACGCCGATACAATGCCTCCACACTAGAAATCCTCTACAATGGAAAGTCCATTGGCGACGTGATGGATATGTCGATCGACCAGGCGATGGAGTTTTTTGCCTCTCACCCGAAGATCCGCCGCTCCATTGGCCTCCTCCAAGAGACTGGCCTTGGCTATCTCAAACTCGGACAACCCAGCCCCACACTCAGCGGCGGTGAAGCCCAACGCATCAAGCTCGTCACCCAACTCACACGACGGGCAACCTCCTCCAGCGAGGAAATCCGAACCACCCGCAAGGGAAAATCCACTCTCTACATTCTCGAGGAACCGACCATCGGACTCCACGCCCACGACGTCGCCCAACTCGTTCGTGTTTTACATCGCCTCGTCGATGAAGGCGGCACCGTCATCGTGATCGAACATCACCTCGACGTCATCGCTGAAGCCGACCACGTACTCGATATCGGCCCCGAAGCCGGATCCAAGGGTGGACGCCTCGTCGCAGCAGGAACTCCTGAGGAAGTCGCAGAATCGAAAACGAGCCGAACAGCCCCCTTCTTAAAAGCCCTTCTATCATCCTCCCCAGAATCAATGCCCAAGAAGGCGACAAAGAAAAAATCCCCGGCATCTGCCTAGCGCTACCTACACCTCGCGACTCTCTCACTGAGAGAGAGAACGGTGGACGCTTTGCTAATCCCCCACAATATCCACGCTGAGGTCGCGTTTTTTATTTGTTGCGTCTGCCCAAGATCGCAAAAATCCACATCAGCAGACCGAAAACCAAGAGCACACAGCCCCAAATGAGATTGATGTTCGTGCCAAGGGACTTCTTGTAAATGTCACTTCCTAAAGTGAGCGCACCATAAACAGCAAGGATGGCGCCATAAACCGTAAAGAGGATACCGATGGGAAGGCGAAGGTCGAAGTTCATAAGGTAGGATATTGAGGGTTTTTACCAGAAGATGATATTGAGAATCAGGGCGACCATGAGCACCAAGCCACCGACAATGGCGGGACGCATCCAAATCGGCTCGTTTTCTTCCCTGATTTTTGGAGTCAGTGAATAAACCAAGCCCTTGAGTTCTTCGTCGGATTTCGTACGAGCCGTCGCAAACGAAACAAGAATGGTTAACACAAAACAAACGCTCCAAGCGACGATGGCCAACCAGAAATTCTGAGCCATGCTGGAGGTGAATGAGAAATGAGCTCCGATCCAAGCTCCTTTAATCCAAGGAATCGTCTCACCAGCGGCAAGAATCGAGGGCGAACTAAGGCCATGGAAGACCACGGCTGCGAGTGTGCCGCCCAGAAGACCAAAGAAAGCACCATGTCCGGTTGTCCGTTTCCAGAACATTCCAAGCAAGAAGGTGGCAAAAACAGGCGCATTCACGAAGCCGAAGACCAACTGAAGGAAGTCCATAATGTTGTTCACATTTTTGGCCACATAAGCAAATCCGATTGAAATCAAGATTCCAGCCACAGTCGCAAACTTGCCCATCCACATGTAATGGGAATCCGATTTACCTTTTGCGATGTAGGACTGATAGATGTCGTAGGTCCAGACAGTATTGAAGGCCGTCACGTTACCAGCCATGCCGGACATGAATGAAGCCATCAGCGCCGTGAGAGCGAGTCCTAGCATACCGGTCGGAAGGTAGTGGGCGATCAGCGAAGGAATGACTAGATTGAAGTCCGTCTCACCAGTGATGCCATTTGGGATATGGTAAGTCGATCCGGTCTTGGACATCAGCGCCAAAGCAATCATGCCGGGAACGATGACGATGATTGGGAAAGCCATTTTGGGAATAGCACCAATTATCGGGGTACGTCGGGCATCGCCCATGTTTTTTGCCGCCATCGCGCGCTGCACGACTAAGAAGTCTGTACACCAGTAACCGAAGGATAGCACAAACCCGAGGCCGAAAACCATTCCGAACCACTCGACGCCCATCGGGTTCGCCGTTGTGCCCATGTATTTCCAAGAGTGAGCATAGGTCTCAGGCAGTTTACTCATCATGCCCGTCCATCCACCCAGATCGTTTAGACCAATGATCACGAGTGGCGCAAAGCCCAGAACGATCAGGAAAAATTGAAGCACTTCGGTATAAATGGCCGAGGAAAGTCCACCCTTCAGCACATAAGCCAGAACCACGATGGAGGAGGCAATGAGCGAGACATTGTAATCCCACTTCAGCAACAAATGCATGAGCGCCGCCAACGCGTGCAGCGACGCACCGGACGAAGCCACGGTCATCACAGCAAAGGCAATCGCATTGAGGCCTCGGGTTTTTTCATCGAAACGCAGTTTCAAATACTCGGGCACCGAACGCGCCTTCGAACCGTAGTAAAAAGGCATCATGAAAATCGCCAGGAAGATCATCGCTGGAATCGCCCCCACCCAATAGAAGTGGGAGGTCATAATCCCATACTTCGCACCCGAGGCCGCCATTCCGATGACCTCTTGCGCGCCGAGATTCGCCGAGAGGAATGCCAGACCGGTCACCCAAACTGGGATTGATTTGCCGGACAGAAAAAAGTCGTCCGCCGTCTTCATGTTTCGCCGAAGCGCAAAACCGATCCCGATAACGACGAGAATGTAAACAGCGAGGATCGAATAATCGATGAGAGTGAGATTGATGGCGTTTGAATCCATGAGATGAAAAAAATGCAGGGGGGTTGATTAAATCAAGGCCACGAGCACGGGACTATGTAATCAAGCACTCACAAACCAATGAATGATTTCTTTCATATCGGCATTCATTTGAGGATTCCAATCTTTTTTAGACTGTTTTTATCACTCTCCAACCCTAAGGCGGACTTGACTTCTTTGAGATCCTGAACGTGATTTTTGCTCCCGTCGCTTGGATGATTCGATAGAGTCAACCTGTATTGATTTTATGAACCGAGCGAGCGCCAACAACAGGCATCAATTTCTTTCGTTCTGCATGGCGTTTGTTTTTTTGGTTTCGCTTGTCACTGCCTTCGCGAGTGTGGGAGGAGCGGCCCGAGACTTGAATCAACGCGGCTTGGACTTGATGAAGGAAAGCAAGCCCCTTGAGGCCAGAAAACTTCATGAAGAAGCCCTATTGATTCAAGAACGTGACCTTGGGCCTAGTGACATTGATGTAGCGACAACGCTCGAAAATCTCGCGGAAACGTTTCGGAGTGCCATTGAGAACTCGGAACCGACGAGCGATCACGCCAAAGCCCGCCAACTTTATACGCGGGCTTTGCAAATCCGAGAGGCCTTGCTCGGCCCAAACGACATCACTCTGAGCAAAATCCTTAACTCCATCGGCGACACTTATAATAAATCGGCTCAGCACCAACTGGCGCGTCCCTTTCACGAGCGCGCGCTGGCTCTCAGCGAACAATCAAATGGCCGAGAGCATCCCGCAACCATCCACCCGCTCAATCGCCTCGCTGATACGTGTCGAAATATGGGCGACCACGCCAAGGCACTCGAGCTTTTCGGGCGCGTGCTTGCCATTCATGAAAAAAACTTGGGGCCGGAGGATCTCAAAACCGCAGCAGCGATCAGCCAGTTAGCCAGAACTTATGGGAATATGGGCAACTACTCCCAAGAATTGGAAATGCATCAGAGGGCATTGGACATCATACAAAAGAAACTCGGCTCGGACCATGCATCCACTGTGGATGTATTAAAAAGCATGGGAGTAACCTGTCGCCGTCTTGGAGATTTTGAAAAAGGCCGCGAACTCATTGAGCGAGCTCTTGAGATCCAAAAGAAATACTCGGCTCCAGATAGTGCTGAGATCGGCGCCCTCATGTCGAACTTGGCTTCGATCCATGGCGATGTCGGCGACAATGACAAAGCGCGCGACTTCCATGAACAAGCACTCCGGATTTTGGAAAAAACACTCGGACCTAACCATCCGTTGACAGCGCATACGATGGATAATCTCGGCCTATGCTACGATAGGATTGGCGATTACAAAAAGGGCCAGGAACTTCACACACGAGCGCTCCCTGTGATTGAAAAAGCGTATGGTCACGACCATTCTTCGACAGCACACATCATCCGAAATTGCGCTAGGTCCTTTCTCAATAATGGCGATACACGGAAAGCCCGCGAACTTTACGAACAAGTATTAGCCATCAGAGTCAGAGTCTATGGTCTGGATCATCCGTTCACAGCAGAAACGCTGGGCTCGCTCGCAGATACGTTTGATCAAGAAGGCGACCACCATCACGCGCGGGAGCTTCAGATCCAGGCGCTCAAAATCTACGAAAACGCAATGGGGCCGGAGAGCCTCGATGCAGCCAAAGCCATGGACGCTCTCGCGCAGAATTATGCAACAACCGGGGAGTATGATAAAGCGCGTGAGCTCTATGAGAAGGCTCTCCCCATCTTCGAAGCCGTATTGGGCCCACAGCACTCCTCCACGGCTTACGCACTTCTCCAATTGTCATCGGCGCTCTATATGACCGATCAGACCTCACTCGCGCGCAGTTACGCAGCCCGAGCCGCATCAGCACTCGAGCGCAATCTGCAATCAGCGCTTCTGTCCGACGAGGCAGCGCGCCTCAAATGGCAGGAAAATAATCTCCCCGTCGATGTATTGGCATGCCTTTTAAGGCCGGAACAATTGGCACAACTGAGCCTTCGATGGAAAGGCATCGTGATGGATTCCCTTCTCGAAGAC
>Ga0214919_10009758_pt1 | contig 12317 bp, 12 predicted proteins | sample LL1503_MetaG_FD_177994 | JGI IMG/M metagenome (GOLD analysis project Ga0214919, IMG submission 177994) | Freshwater microbial communities from Lake Lanier, Atlanta, Georgia, United States - LL-1503 | ecosystem: Environmental > Aquatic > Freshwater > Lake | place: USA: Georgia | collected...
TGACGCGCAGCATCTTGCTGCAGATCATTTTGGAAGAAGAGGCTGGCGGCTCGCCCATGTTTACCGCGCCAGTGTTGGCCAACATCATCCGCTTTTATGGGCATTCCATGCAGGGGTTTATGGGTGGCATCATGGAAAAAAACATGCAAACCCTGATGGAAATGCCGGTGCCCATCGTGCCCGGCGTCATGGGTACCAATGTGTTCCAGCAAATGCAGGAACAAATGCAAAAGCAAACCGAGCAATTTTTGGGCACTTTTGGCATCAAGCGCTGATCGCTTGCCCTGCGCGCCTTGGCCGGCGTATCTTTATTTTTGTCCATACATCCCATGACTCTTGAAACCATCGCCAGCCCCAGCGCAGCGCGCGCGCCCACCGTGGGCTTTGTGAGCCTGGGATGCCCAAAAGCCCTCACCGACTCCGAGCTGATCCTCACACAACTCAGCGCCGAGGGCTACCAAACCTCCAAAACCTTTGCCGGTGCCGACCTGGTCATCGTCAATACCTGTGGCTTTATCGATGATGCGGTGAAAGAAAGCCTGGACACGATTGGCGAGGCCCTGGCCGACAACGGACGCGTCATCGTCACCGGTTGCCTGGGCGCACGCGCCGACGGCGACGGTAATAATATGGTGCGACAGATGCACCCCAAAGTGCTGGCCGTCACCGGCCCGCATGCCACGCAAGAAGTCATGGACGCGGTGCACCTGAACCTGCCCAAGCCGCACGACCCTTTTGTCGATCTGGTGCCACAGGGCTTTGGCATTGCCGGTATCAAACTCACGCCGAGACACTATGCGTATTTGAAAATTAGCGAAGGCTGTAACCATCGCTGCACTTTTTGCATCATCCCGTCCATGCGCGGCGACTTGGTATCGCGCCCGATTGGCGATGTGCTCAATGAAGCGCGCGCGCTGTTTGAAGGCGGCGTGAAAGAACTGTTAGTGATCAGCCAGGACACCTCGGCCTACGGTGTGGACACGCAATACCGCACTGGTTTTTGGGATGGCAAGCCGATCAAAACTCGCACCTTTGAACTGGTCGAAGCGTTGGGCGAGATTGCCGCGCCCTATGGCGCATGGGTGCGCTTGCACTATGTCTACCCCTACCCCACGGTGGACAAACTGCTGCCGCTGATGGCGCAAGGCAGCGTGCTGCCCTACCTCGATGTGCCGCTGCAGCACAGCCACCCCGATGTGCTCAAACGCATGAAGCGCCCTGCCAGTGGCGAGCGCAACCTGGAGCGTATCGCCGCCTGGCGGGAAGCCTGCCCCGAGCTGGTGGTGCGCAGTACCTTTATCGCGGGCTTCCCGGGCGAGACCGAAGCCGAGTTTGAACATCTGCTGGACTTTGTACGCGAAGCGCAAATCGACCGCGCCGGTTGCTTTGCCTATAGCGCGGTTCACGGTGCCCGCGCCAACGACTTGCCGGGCATGCTGCCTTTGGAACTGCGCGAGGAGCGCCGCTCTCGGTTTATGGCAGTAGCCGAAGAAGTGTCCGCCGATCGCCTGCGCCGCCGGATTGGCGCGACCATGCAAGTGCTGGTGGATTCGGCCCCCGGTCTGGGCAAAAAAGGGGGCGTTGGTCGCAGCTACGCCGACGCGCCGGAAATCGACGGTGTGGTGCGCCTGCTACCCCCAGAAAAAATCAGCAAAACTCTGAAGGTCGGTGAATTCACCCGTGCCCGCATCGTGGGCACGCAGGGGCATGATTTGGTGGCTTTGCCAGTGTAGCCTGGCCTGCGAGCAGTAGCTGCGAAGGTGAACTGGTTCTGCCAGTTGCGCAGCAGCTATGCGCCGCGCCATTAGCCAAAATCGGCGGCCTGGGCCATGGCTCCCATGCGCTTGGAAATGGCTTGGAATTGCTCCACCGTCTGCAAAATAATGTCCTGCACGCTGCTGACCTGGTGGATCAGGCCGGCGGACTGTCCCGCTAAGGCCGGGGCGGCGTTCATGTCGCCGCCGAAATACACTTTTTGGATGCCCATAAAGCTTTCCGGCCCCATCAGGCCCGCCTCGTGAATCGTTTGCGTGAATTCGGTCTTGAGGGCGCGTATGCAGGGGCTGGACTTGGTGTTGAGCATCCAGGTGCCGGTAGTGCCTGCACCCACAATCGCCTCTTTGTAATGCGCATGCACAGGGCTTTCTAGGCTGGCGACAAAGCGGGTGCCCATTTGGATACCTTCGGCGCCCAGGGCAAAGGCGGCAGCCATGCCCCGGCCATCGACCATACCGCCTGCGGCGATCAAGGGCACATCCACTTTCTCGCGTATCGCCTGCAAAAGCACCAGGGTACTGACCTCCTCCGGGTTTTTAAAACCACCGCCCTCGCCGCCTTCGACGACTAGGCCATCGACGCCGGCCTCTACGCATTTAAGCGCCAGCTCCACCGTGGGCACCGCGTGATAGACCACGATGCCAGCGGCCTTGAGCGGCGCAATGAACTTGGCTGGGCTACCGGCCGAGGTGGTGACAAAACGAATGCCGACCTCGCATACAAAGCGCAACATCGCTTCGTCTTTCAAAAAGCGAATGGGCAGGTTCACGCCAAAAGGCAGGCCGCTTTCGACCATGGTGCGGATTTCGCGCTGGCAATTTTCAGTTTCGCCTGACGAGGTTTCGATGATGCCCAGGCCACCGGCGCGGGACACGGCGCTGGCCAAGGGGCTACGCGCAATCCAGCCCATAGGCGCTTGGACGATGGGGTAACGGGCGCCGGTGTGGGCCAGGACACGGTTCATAAATATGCCTTCATTGAGTGGGGAGAAAACGTCAGGCGCTACTCAGAAAAATCGGTAGGCGCACAGCAAAGTCTTGCCTGGCTGCCATGCATCGGGCCCATCTGCCAGGTTTTGTTGCGGCCCGGCGCGCTGGTCGCATCAGGCCCGAATATCCACATGCCGACCTTTCGCCTGCGAAGCGGGTGCGGGGCGGTCTTGCACGCGCACTGCTTCTTGGCGGTGCTCCACACGCTGCGGCGCGGCGCGCGGCGGCTCCGCCCGGCGTGCTTCCACCGGGCGCGGATGGTCGGGGCGCTGCGGCATGGGCCTGGCCATCGGTGCAGCACTACGAATATCCGAAACAGCCATACAGACCTCCCAAGGTGATGACGCCAGTGTAAACAGGTCCCCGCCTGCGCTACGGTAAATAGGTGACAGCCTTGCGGCCAGGCTTTGGGGTGCTTTGCCAGCGTGGCACCGCCGGGCAATAGCAGCGCACTTTGCAAGCCAGCGACAATAGAGGCCTATGACAGACCATTACAGCGCCCTGGGGCTGCGCGGCAGCGCCACCATCGCCGATATCAAAAAGGCGTTTCGCCAACTGGCCGCCACCTACCACCCCGACCGCAATAGCGACCCGGATGCCCCAGCGCGCTTTCGGGCGGTGCAACAAGCCTATGAAGTGCTCAGCGACGAAACTAAGCGACAAGCCTACGACGACAACCGCCGCCGCAACCTGCTCGACGACCCGCTGCAAACCGCGCGCGAGATCTGGAACCCCTACTTGGACAAACTGCTAGCAAGCCCTTGACTGCCCGTTTATGAAAATATCTTCCTATTTCGCGCTTTTGCGCTCTAGCTACGAAGCGGAAATCAATGACATGGCCTTTGACTCTGAGAGCAAAAACGTGCTGCGTCAGCGCCTGGCCCAACGCCGCAAAGAGTTGCCGTTTTTGCGCCAGATGATGGCCAGCGCACCAGAAATGGTCGCCATCGTGTTCCACCAGGGAATGCGTTTTAGCAAACCGGCGCTGATGGACGCGCTGGTCGCCAAAGACCCAAGCCAATTGCCCGACTGGACCGCGCTCTCGGCCCACGTGAGTTTGGAGCCTTGGGCTGTGGGCCTGGCGGAGGAACTGTGCAAAGACCCGGCGGGCGACACGCTGATGGTGCTGGCGGCGGGCATGGAATATTTGTTTCACCATACGCCTGCTGCGGTAGCTGCGAGTGACGATGAGGACGAAGAAAAGGAAGGCGAGGACCAAGATTCTGAAGAAGAAAGAGACGCCCGTGCTGCCGAAGAAGCGGGCAATGATTGGATGGCCGAACAAGGCTTTGACCGCAAGGAATAAAGCCTGCGCAACGTATTGACAGAGGAAAAGCCATGAGCCAACATCTTGCATTGATTTCTAAAACCCAAAGCCTGATTGCTGCGGGTGATATATCGGGCGCCGAATCGGCGCTGGTGGAGCTGGCCGACGCCGAGGGCGACAGCGCCTTGATGGTGGTGCTGGAGCAACTGCCACCCAAAGACATCTTGGCTGTCATCCGAGAGTACGACAACTCCAAAGAATCGGTGGTCAATCTGCTGGTCTCGCCCCAGCAATTTGCGCGGGCCGTGGTGATCGAAAAACAGTACAAAGACCTGTCGCGCACCCACTTGCGCGGTATGGTGAATTCAGTGATCTTCCGCGCTGGTGGCGATCCGGTGGAATTCCTCACCGCCATTGGTGATTTGGAGGGTGGCAGCGAAGCCCTCGCCGATTATTTTGCCGAACGGTGGAGCCGCGTAGAGGCCTTTGCGCGCACCGGTTTGTTTGATACCGCAGAAGACGACGGCGACATGATTTCCGAAGCCGACCTCTATGCTAATGCCTATGCCAAACCGCGTATCGATGAGGACGAAGTCGCCGACCAAGACTGGATGCAAATGGCCTACACCCTGCGCTACCAATGCGTGGACTTGTTCATAGAAACCTTATTGGTGTTGCGCGCCAAAGCCCGCGCATTCGATGCAGGTCGCGGCGAAGAGTTTGAGCTGGAAGAAGACGACGGCAAAGTGGAAACCGGCGACACCGACAGGGGCAAAGCGACCCCTGCCGCTTTGGATGCCGATGAAGAGTCCGCGATTTAGTCCATGCTAAAAAATCTGACCCGATGGGGGTTGTTGCGCCATGACTGACAAGGCCGATGCGCCAATGACTAGCCTTACAGGCGCCGCCAGCAGCGGCGTAGCGCTGTTTGACGCCCGACCTTTTTTTGAAAAAGCATTAGCCTTTGGGGTGGCCCATGGCCTGATCGGCGCCGAGCGCCTGGAGGCCCTGCGCATCGAGGCGCCCAAAGGCATGGTGCAAATCGCACGCTATTTTGGTACCGAGTATTTGCGCCCGGACCTGGAGAAAGCGCGTGAGCGAATTGTCAATCTGGTCAGTCTGTATCTGCAAGAAAGCTGCGAAGGCGATCTGCAGCGCGCGGCGCTTGCGCTGCGCGATCACTCGCTGCTGTCACGCTCCAAAGGCGGCTCCGACATGCTCAAGGCCATGATTGCCATGCCGCAAAACACCCACTTTGGCATGCAGGACGGACGTGGCTTTGCTGACGAGCACATCCCCTTGCTAGAGCGTTGGAGTCTGCGCAGCCACGCCGACTACCGCGCCGAGCGCGCCAAGCGCGACCAGGTCGCCCGGGTGATGGATGCGGCTGTTTGGTTCGCACAGCAATGGGAGCTGAACGCCGACACCCTGCATGAAGAAGCCCCGGACGCCGAGGCCGTATTGCGTACCGCCCTGCTTTGGTCCCTGGCCAAACGCAGCGTGGTGCCGGACTGGCCGGCTTTTGAACAAACCATTGCCGTGCTGCGCAAAAAATTTGCCACCACGGCGCAGGCACCAGCGCTGGTTTTGCCCAAGGGTTTGCCCGCTGCTTTTGCGCCTGCGCTGCGTGCCGTCGCCGACAGCATGCAAGCAGACTGGGCGCGCATCATGGACGCCAACGCGCCAGCGCGCAAGCTGTTCGGCCAAACGCCTGCCTTTACCGGCCGCTATTTCTGGCTGGAAGACGGCCTGGCCGAAGTAGAAGACTTTGAGCGCCAGGTTTCGGCTGCCTGGAGTAAAGCCACGGGAGGGCATGAGGACGAAGGCTCGCTGCTCACGCTTTTGCTGTGTGTGGCCGCGGGCAGCGCCCACAAAACCTTGCTCACCGAAAAAAGCGCCGCGACCTTAATCCGCAAAATCCGAAAGACCGGCATGGACGCGGAGCGCGCGAGCGGCTTTATTCGCGAACATGCACCCAACGCGTACCAAAGTGACTACCTGCGGATGTGGGACGCGTTCACCGAGGACGCGGTGCCTGTATTGCGCAGCGATGCGGACTACGCGATGCACGATGCCATGGCGCTGCTGCGGCGGGAATGCAATATCGGCGCTTAAGACTCGCCAAGCGCTTTGGAGGCGCGGCGATTGCCCCTGGGTACTTCACCTTTTACCGATGCGTCCCAGCCACAAAACCGCCATGCAGTCTGCACGGATGGCGGGATTCATGACAAATGCTTGAACATTTTGGCCGCAAAGCGCTCGGGAATACTGACGCGGCGCGGGCCAGGAACCAGGGTGAAGGCTTCGCCCGCTTGCAAGGTCCCGGCTTGATCTACGGCCAAGTAAAAGCCGCATAAACCGGTTTGCGCCATGCGCTTGGAGGCCGTGTTAAAGCCCATAGACGCATTGAATTTAAAGCAGGGTTCGCGGGGTTGGGTAACGCGCAAACGGCAACAGGCAAAGTGCAACTCGTCACCTACCCAGACATCGCTTTCTAACAAGCCTTGCAGCGTCAAGTTCTCCCCCAGCGCGCCAAAAGCCAAGCCGTCGTCTATGCCGCCCAGCCCCGCAGCTAGCCGCTCTGCGCGCCAAAAATCGTAGTGCTCAAGTGGATAGGCGTAAAGCGCTTTTTCCAAACCACCGTGCACCGACAAATCGGCCTGCTCATCGATTTCCAAACCCAGCGGCCCCACGGCCAGCGCGCCCGATTGCGCGGTCTTATGCATGGCAGAGGGCACCAGTCGCCCGTTGATGAACACTTTGCGAACCTTGGCCGCTTGCAGGCCGATCAGTTGGTAGGACATGGTGAACCGCTATGGAAAATGCACAATGAAGCTAAAAAAACAGGATGAGTTTGGGGGTGGGTGCGGCCACTTGGGCATGCCACGCTGTGCCAATACCTATAACTGGCGCTGCACCATACGTCCGCCGCGCGATGAATATTTGGCGCGGCCATCACTTTGCTCGATGGCTACCACCGCATGGCGACCGCCATACACCTCAGTCTTGAGCCATTCGCATTCGGCATCCAGCGCGCCATCATCTACCAAGCGGGTGGTCCAGACCTTTTGCTCGGCATTCCAACGGTAGCCGCGCGCTTTGAGCAAGTCTTTGGAGTCGAAGGGCGCATGAGTGGCGTACAAACGCAATGCGGGCTTAAGCGCTACGGCCAGCAGGGTCGCCATGGCATTGCGCTCGGGCGCCTTTGGCAGCTGCGCGCACAGCACCGCCAGCAGCGCATGACAGTCCATCTCGGCGCGGTGGGCGTCGTAAAACCAACCCAGCTCCAGCGCCAGCGCTTCGAGCTTGCTAGAGCTGCGGCCTTGCGCTTTCCAGTCGATGTCGGCAAACGAGCAAGCCCAGGCCAGATCTCGAAACTGCGGGATACGCGCTTCGCAAAACGGCCTGTCAAAGGCGGCGTTATGGGCGATGACCACGTCCACCCCTTCCAATATGGCCGCGATGCGCGCCTCATCCAGGCGCTTACCCTGCACGTCGGCATCGGTAATCCCAGTCAGAGCCACCACCTCTTTAGGGATTGCGCGGCCAGGGTCTTCCAGTTCGTCAAACACTTGTACCGAACCGAGCGGCACGCCAGTGGAACTGTCCACGTCCAAGCGCAGCATGGCAAGTTCGATAATTTTTTCTTTGGACTGGTCTAAGCCGGTGGTTTCGGTATCCAAAATCAACACGCGGGTGAGAGCCGTGTTCGGCGCGCCGCCCCAATCCAGCCGCACTGGCAGGCGGCGCAGGACCCGATAGTCGGGGTGTGCGTCCAGCACGGCTGCACAAAATAGGGGGTCGGTCACAGGTTGGAGGGATGGCGCGGAGGCGACGCTTGTCAAAGTAACGGTCGGGGTTGGTGTCATGGAAGTTTTGGCAGCCGCTTTAGCGCCGACAGGTTTACGCTTGCGCAGCGGGGGTGGGGCCAGCACTTTGGGTAATTCCGGAAACAAATCCGCGCTCAAAAAATCAGAACTCAAACCAGCATCCCCTTAGGTCATTTGCCCGCCGCGCCCGTGCGTATCACCGGCGCGACGCTTTGGCACAATGGGCTGATTATTGCCCCTATCATTTGGGGCCGCCTTTTTTGCCTCCCACACCCGCTTATGCAACTCACCCTCTTGGTTGGCAGCGTCCACGGAAACGCCCGCCAGATCGCCCAGACCCTCGCCTTGGCCGCGCCGGACTACGGAGCCAGTGCACAAGTGCTGGACATGCAAGCGCTGTCTATCACCGTATTCGACACCCCGGGCTTGTTCGTGCTGTGCTGCTCGACCACTGGAGTCGGCGATGTACCGGGCAACGCCCAGGACCTCTACCAGAGTCTGGACGCCCAAGCGCGCTACCTGGGCCATGTACGTTTTGGCCTAGTCGCCTTGGGCGACAGCAGCTACGGCGATACGTTTTACGGTGGGGCAAAAGCGTTTCAAAACCGTCTGCAAGACCTGGGCGCGCAATTGGTGGGCGAGGTCTGCGTGCTCGATGCGCTGGCCGCCGATGACCCTGACACGCTGGCCTTGACCTGGTTTGCAACTTGGGCGCAACTGGCGCGTGGCTCAGATACCAAGCAAGCCCGCAGGGTTTGAGCACATCGCTGGGCAATAGGCCCAATGTCTGCGCTCCAAACTTTTCCTATCCTTCGCTTACAGTGATCCCTATGACGATCCAAACCACCGCCCCCAAAACTCTGCGTCCGCTTAAAGGCGTGCGCATACTCAGCCTGGCCTTGAACCTGCCAGGTCCCGCCGCCATGATGCGCCTGCAAGCGATGGGCGCGACTTGCCGCAAGCTCGAACCCCCTGCGCCTGCCAGCATGCCCGCAGGCACGCCGGGTGACCCTATGGGTATGTACAACCTGCCCGCCTACACCACCTTACACCAAGGCATTCGCGTGATGCAGGCCGACCTCAAAACCGCCAAAGGCCAGGCCCAACTGCACAAAGTGCTGGCGCGCACCGACGTGCTGCTCACCTCCTTTCGCCCCTCGGCTTTGGACAAACTCGGCCTGGGCTGGGCGGGCCTGAAAAAGCGCTACCCCCTGCTCAGCATGGTCGCCATCGTCGGCGCACCGGGACCACGTGCCGAAGAGCCGGGGCATGATCTCACCTATATGGCCGAAGCCGGTTTGGTAACCGGTATGGACATGCCGCCCTCGCTGTATGCGGATATGGGTGGATCGCTCATGGCGAGCGAAGCGGTGTTGCAAGTGCACATGCAGCGCGTCTCTAGCGGTAAAGGCGCGCATTTAGAGGTAGCCCTGTCCGAGGCCGCGCATTACCTGGCCTTGCCGCGCAACTGGGGCCTTACTACCGCCAAAGGCAGCGTTGGCGGCAGCCATGCCGGCTACCGCATTTACCCTTGCAAAGACGGGCGCGTGGCCTTCGCGGCCCTGGAGCCGCATTTCGCCCAGCGCCTGATGCAGGCAGCAGGCCATTCACAAAGCGATATGCGCAGCATGTTTCGCCCTCAGAGCCATGCCGTCATTGCCGCTTTCGTGAAAGATAAAAGCCGTGCGCAACTTGACGCACTATCCGTGCAACAAGACATTCCGCTGTTTACGCTCAAGGACTAATCGAAAGCCTGCGTATGCGCACAAGGTCATTGACATAACAGAGCAAAGGCAGGTCCGCGCGCTGACCAATGAGTTCGCGCTGCAACTCGGCCAGCATGAACTCGGTCACGTCGACGATGGGCAGCCGCTGCGGATTGCCCACTTCGACCCAGCGCAAGTCCAGTAACTCGCCATCGGCATGCGGATCTTGCTGCATGCGTTCATGGGGCACCGCAAAAAAACGCGCATGAAAACGCCTGGGGCTTTGTGCCGGGGTGATGGCACGGCCCAGATAGCACAAACCGGCGTCCTGCAGGCTGGGCAGTGCAGCATCGGGCCAGCGCCAGCCGCTTTCTTCGTGGGATTCGCGCAAGGCGGCGCGCACCAGTGCCGCAGCGTGAACGCCATCACGCGCGGCCATGGCTTGCACCCAATACGGCCCTGGTGCAGCACCCGCCCCGCCAGCGCGCTCTGGCGCAGCCATCGCTCCTACCGCCTTTTGCGCATCGGCTTTATCCAGCGCGCCGCCAGGAAAAACATATACGTCGGGCAAAAACCGCGCTCCCGGCCTGCGCTTGCCCATGAGCACCTCGAGCTGCGCGCCTTGGCGACGGTAAATCAGCAAGCTGGCCGCGTCGCGCGGACGCACGGCGCTGGGCGGTTGGGATACGGGGCTTGGGGAAAGGGTTTTCACAGGCGCTTTGATAGACAGGATGGACAAAGAGATACAGAACAGTCCACAAAGACTGCCACATCTTTGCGTGCGCTGGCGCTTTAGGACACATGGTAGAGAATACTGCCCTTGTTAGCCGCTACGCGCACCTGCGCCGCATGGCGGCCTGATTCAATAGCCATAGCCGAAGGACGCCCGCGTGAACCCCTATCCCCACTTGCTCAAACCCCTGGACCTGGGTTTCACCGAACTCAAAAACCGCGTCATCATGGGCTCTATGCATGTGGGCCTGGAGGAAGCCAAAAACGGCTTTGCGCGCATGGCTGCGTTTTATGCTGAGCGCGCGCGCGGTGGCGTGGGCATGATCGTGACCGGAGGCATCGCCCCCAATGACCGGGGCCGCCCCCTGCCCGGCGGCGCGCGCATGGCCACGCAAGGAGAAGCGGACAAACACAAGGTGGTGACCGAGGCGGTACACGCGGCCGGTGGCAAGATCGCCATGCAAATCCTGCACTTTGGCCGCTACGCCTACCACCCGCAGCTGGTGGCGCCCAGCGCGCTCAAAGCGCCCATCAACCCGTTTCGCCCGCACCCCTTGAGCGAAGATGAAATTGAAGAAACCATTGCCGACTATGCGCGCTGCGCCGCGCTAGCCCAAAGCGCGGGTTATGACGGCGTGGAGGTCATGGGTTCGGAAGGCTATCTCATCAATGAATTTATCGCCCGCCAAACTAACCAGCGCGAGGACGGCTGGGGCGGCAGCTATGAAAACCGCATCCGCTTACCGTTGGAGATCGTGCGCCGTATCCGCCAAGCGGTGGGGCCTAAGTTCATTGTGATTTTTCGGCTGTCCATGCTGGATTTGGTGGAAGGCGGCTCTACGCTAGACGAAGTAGTGCAATTGGCGCAGGCGCTCGAGCTTGCGGGGGTAACGATTTTGAACACCGGCATCGGCTGGCACGAAGCGCGCATTCCCACCATCGCCACCAAAGTACCGCGCGCCGCTTTTGCCTGGGTGACGGCGCAGCTCAAAGGCAAAGTAGGCATTCCGCTAGTAGCCACCAACCGCATCAATACGCCCGAAGTGGCTGAACAAATTTTGGCCGATGGCATGGCCGATATGGTGTCTATGGCGCGGCCTTTTTTGGCCGATGCCGACTTTGTGCGCAAAGCCGCCGAAGGCCGGGCGGACGAAATCAACACCTGCATTGGCTGTAACCAGGCCTGCCTGGACCATACCTTTGGCGGCAAGATCACCTCTTGCTTGGTCAACCCACGCGCCTGCCACGAAACCCTGATGGTCGAAACCCCCGCGCCTGTGCGCGAACGCATTGCGGTCGTGGGCGCAGGCCCGGCGGGCCTGGCTTTTGCCACCACGGCGGCGCGGCGCGGCCTGGACGTTACGCTGTTTGACGCCGCCAAGGAGATTGGCGGGCAGTTCAATATCGCCAAACAAGTGCCTGGCAAAGAAGAGTTTTATGAAACCCTGCGCTACTTTGTCAAGCAAATCAGCTTAACCGGCGTGACGCTGCGTCTGGGCCAACGCGTGTGCGCGCAAGACTTACTGGGCGCCGGCTTCACCCAAGTAGTGCTGGCTACCGGCGTGACGCCACGCATGCCAGCCATGGAGGGCATAGACCACCCCTCGGTGCGCAGCTACCTGGATGTGCTGCGCGACAAATGCCATGTCGGGCAGCGCGTGGCCTTGATTGGCGCGGGCGGCATTGGCTTTGACACCGCCGAATTTTTGCTGCACGAAGGCCGCAGCTCCAGCCTGGACGCAGCCCAGTTTTTCGAAGAATGGGGCGTGGACCAGACCTACGCCAGTGCGGGTGGTTTACAGGCCGCGCACATCGCCCCCAGCCCGCGCAAAATTTACCTTTTGCAGCGCAAGAAAAGTAAAGTGGGCGACGGTCTGGGCAAAACTACCGGCTGGATACACCGCACCTCCCTTAAAAACCGCGAGGTAGAGATGATGAACCTGGTCAGCTACCAGCGCATTGACGACCAGGGCCTGCACCTCCTGGCCGGCGACAAGCCCATGACGCTGGCGGTGGA
>Ga0214919_10009759_pt1 | contig 12317 bp, 13 predicted proteins | sample LL1503_MetaG_FD_177994 | JGI IMG/M metagenome (GOLD analysis project Ga0214919, IMG submission 177994) | Freshwater microbial communities from Lake Lanier, Atlanta, Georgia, United States - LL-1503 | ecosystem: Environmental > Aquatic > Freshwater > Lake | place: USA: Georgia | collected...
TCAACGATCGTTCCTGTTGACCACGACATCAATGTGTAATGAACTGTAAGTGTCGACGTCGCAAGAACTTCAGTTCCACTTCCGACAATAATATCTTGTGTCTGCAAAGTAGTTGGAGGTGTTCCTGTTGGAGCGGTTATTGTTGGTGCTTCGCCTGCATTACCGGTCACTGCAGGCAATCCTGCTGATGATGAAACTGTCACTTTATCTTTTCCTCCGCATGCCGTGAGAGTAGTAATCGAAAGCGCAATAATTGCGGCAATCGCGAGTTGCTTGTTGATTTTCATTCTCCGCCTTTATTCGAGTTCTGAAATGAGTTTAAATTCACCGTCACCTAATTGACCTTGAGCTCGATACATTTCAAGCTTCGCGCGTGTGTCAGCAATATCTAAGTTTCGCATAGTGAGCTGGCCAATTCGATCAACTGGGCCAAATGCTGCGTTTTCTGTGCGCTCCATAGACAGCTTCTCTGGGTGGTAACTCAGCCCAGGACCAGTTGTATTAATAATAGAGAAATCATCACCACGACGCAGACGTAACGTAACTTCACCCGTAACGGCAGATGCCACCCAACGTTGCAGTGATTCTCGAAGCATTAATGACTGTGGATCTAACCAACGACCTTCGTACAGTAAGCGACCAAGGCGACGACCTTCGGCATGGTAATTCGCAATCGTGTCTTCGTTATGAATGGCACTAATCAGACGCTCGTAGGCAATAAATAGAAGTGCCATACCTGGCGCTTCATATATTCCACGACTCTTAGCTTCAATAATGCGATTTTCAATCTGGTCAGCCATACCGAGACCATGACGTCCGCCAACAGCATTTGCCTCATTCATTAAATCAACTACATCACTGAAATCTTTACCGTTAATTGCAACTGGGCGACCTTGTACAAACGAGATTTTCACATCTTCGCTGGCAATATTTACTAAGGAATCCCAAAAACGAACACCCATGATTGGTTGTACTAATTCAACCGAGGTATCTAAATTTTCTAAACTTTTCGCTTCATGGGTTGCACCTAATATATTGGCATCCGTTGAATATGCTTTTTCAGTGCTGTCGCGATAAGGCAAACCGTGAGCTACTAACCACTCAGACATCTCTTTGCGACCGCCAAGTTCATTGACGAAATCAGCATCAAGCCATGGCTTATAGATTCTCAAATTTGGATTTGCAAGCAAACCGTAGCGATAGAAACGCTCAATGTCATTGCCCTTGTACGTAGAACCATCACCCCAGATTTCAACTGAATCTGAATGCATCGCACGAACCAACATGGTGCCAGTAACAGCGCGACCAAGTGGCGTCGTATTGAAATATTGCTTAAGTCCCGAGCGAATATGAAATGCGCCAGATGCAATCGCAGCTAAACCTTCCTCTACGAGAGCGCTCTTGCAATCAACCAATCGAGCGATTTCAGCACCGTATTCTTTTGCGCGCCCCGGCACTGAATCAATATCGGGTTCGTCGTATTGGCCAAGATCGGCGGTGTATGTGCACGGTACTGCGCCTTTTTCGCGCATCCAAGCTACGGCAACCGAGGTATCTAAACCACCAGAAAAGGCAATACCAACTTTTTCGCCTATAGGAAGTGATGCGAGGACTTTAGACATGATGCAAGTCTAACCGATGTTAAGTGTGGGAAGTTTCTTTTCAAGGGCTGGAGTAATACCCCACTGAGCACAAATTTCTCGATATCTCTGGATATCAATCGCCTCAGGTTTGGCATCGGTCTTGACGGCACGAATCATCGTGTTTCTTGGCGTGTGTTCACCACCAATAAATTCGATAACGTCGACTCGATAGCCCGCGATTCTTATTAATTGAGCACGCAATGAATCAGTCAGTAGGTCTCCTAACCGTTCTTTCAATAGGCCAAACTTCGTTAAAGCTCCCCACGGCTCCGGACTCTCATTCATCTGTCGTTGAATATCGTGATGACAGCATGGCGCAATCAACATTATTTTAGCTTTGCTAGTAATTGCCCAAGCAATTGCATCATCGGTTGCGGTATCACACGCGTGCAGAGCTATTGCAACATCAGCAGCTTCGGCAGTTGTTGAAGCAATTTCCTCGGCCCTAAAAGTTATCGTGTCGCTAATTCCAAGATTATGTGCAATCTGATTATTTCTATCACGAGATGACGTTCTGATATCTATACCAATCACATGTACAGGGAGTCCGATAGATCTAAGGTACTGATGTGCAGCAAATGTTAAATAAGCATGTCCGCACCCTAAATCTACAATGGTTAGGGGTTTAGCATCGCTCGGCCGAGTTATCTGACCCGCGTTAATTGCAGCCTCTACGGAAGGTGCTAAAAGCCTCAAGAACTCTTCAACTTGTAAGTACTTATCCTGCTTTGATGCCTTAATCATTCCTTTATGATCGGCGATGCCAACTTCTAATAAGAATGGGTCGGCCGCATCGAGCAAACGAAGCTTTTTCTTATCGTGATCTAAATTCTGCTCACGCGCCTTACTTTCATAGCTTACGAGTGCATCGCCACTCTTCGTAATACGAATTGAGATAGCTCCACTTGTATGTTCAACTAAAATATTGGCATATCCCGACTCCAATAGATCTGTAATTTCCAGTGGGTTGGAATCAATATTTTTAGTTGTTGTCGCTCGGCCATCATTGTGGCTCATCTGCAGTTTGATTTCACCTTTGATACTAACGGGACGAATGTCTATGCGTTCAAATTCAGTCTGCATATTTCTTCGGCGGCCAGAAAGGACTGCGCGCACAAAAGTGGCCGCATCAACAATATGTGAGACTGCCTCACTAAAGGCATCGGCAGGTAACTTAGACATTAGTGCTGAGTGTAACTTCAATGGCTAGTCCACCTAAAGTGCTTTTCCTTAGTGTCAGATCGCCCTGATGCCACTCGATAACTGCACTCATAATGCTCATTCCTAGACCACTGCCCCCTGTTTCACGAGAGCGAGATCGATCAAATCGCTTGAGTCCTTGGATTTTTTCCCCGTATGACTCGGCAGGTAATCCCTGCCCACCATCTTCGATGATGAGGTCGGCATGCTTTCCTCCATGCAATGTAACTGTGACCGGGACATTATCGTTGGTATGGATTCGAATATTGGTCAAAGCATTTTGAATAAATCTACGCATATATTTCTCGGAGCCATTTAAATATATCTCATCTTCGATATCAATTTTCACTTTGCGGTTAGGTGACAACGTTTGAAAATCAATAACATTTTCATGCAATAACGCTGAAAGGCCGAATACTTCAGTATCAACAATATTCTGTTCGCCAATTTCCGCTAAAATCAATAGGTCGCCAATCAACGATTCCATTCGCTTGATCTCACTCTTTAGGCGGCTAAAAGCTAAATCTTGATTTTTGCCATCTAATTGTTTTCCTTCTAAAAGCTCTGTATATCCCTTAACAACCGTCAGTGGAGTTCGAAGCTCGTGTGCCGCATCACCTAGAAATTCCTGCATTTTTTCACGTTGCGAACGTTCTAGGCTTAAAGCTCCAGCTCTTGATATTAAGATTGAAATATATGAGGCAATCGCATTGGCAAAAATAATAAAGATTAATAGTCCAAGTAAATTCTTTTTAAGACTCCGATCAATATCTGTAAGAGAAGCAGCAATAATTAACTTTTCACCACTTTCAATGCCAATTTCTCTCTGTATCATGTGCGAATTGCTCCCAATAATCGCGCTTTGGGACTCCTTCAAAATTGTGAGTGCCCCTTCTTGTGTCTTAAAAGCTAGGGTGAAATCAAAGCTATTTTGATCTAAACTTAATAGAGCACTAGTTATTGCATCTGTTGGATTACTATAAATATCTGTAATTACTGTTTCCATATGATTATCTACAATAGAAATTTCAGCATTATACGAACCCCAAACTGCAAAACCACCAATAAGAATAGATAGCAACGAGGTGACTGTTACTGAAGCAAGAACCTGCCGTGTTCGATTTTTCATTGCCCTTATTGCTGTTCTTGAATCTGAAAACCTACCCCACGAATGGTTTTAATTCCCTCAAAACCATCTCTATGTAATTTCTTTCGCAGATAAGAAATATAGGTATCGGTTACGGTACTTTCTGATTCAAAAGTAATTCCCCAGACTTCTTCCAGCAGAAGCTTCTTCGTGAGTACACGGCCTTTCTTCTCTACTAAAATTTGTAGGAGTCTGTATTCCGTGGGTGACAGTTCGACTTCTTCACCATTAAACGTTACTAAGTGTTGTTCATTATCTATTGTAATCGGTCCACATGTTAATGTGGTTGGCATTTGTGCGGACTTGGCTGAGCGTCGTAAAATTGCTTTAATACGTAAAACTAGTTCCTCAATCCCAAATGGTTTAATAACATAGTCATCTGCGCCAATTTTGAGTCCCCGTGCAACATCGCTCTTATCTTCCCTTGCAGTGAGCATTAATACAGGGGTCTGATCATTATTTTTTCGCAAACGCTCAACTAGTTCAAAGCCGTCCATCAGCGGCATGTTGATATCAATTATCATTAAGGCTGGTTTGTTGGTTCGCAGCAAGGTTAATGCTGACATTCCATCATTGGCTTCAACGGTCTCATATCCAGCAATGCTCAAGGTATCGTGGAGTAGAGCGCGAACTCCAGGTTCGTCATCCACAATCATAATGAGCTCGGCCACTGCACTACTCTTGCATGCCTTGGTCGCCTTGCCAATAAAATTCCTGGTTTTTGATGCCTTTCACAGTAAAAGCACAAAGTAATAATGCATCATGGTGACATGAAAATCTCTCGAGTCGTAGCCCTTGGCTTGTCTTTGGCGCTTACCTCGGCTGGGCCTACTTTCGCCGATCCCACACCAACTCCAACATATGACTATCAAAGTTTACTGACGCAGTACAAGATAGCTAAATCTGCTTTTCAAGCAGAGATGAACTCGCGCGAACATCTTCGTACGGCAATTAATCAAAGCTTCTTGAGCGCAGTTAACGATGCAAATCGAACAGCCAAAAATGCACTACGCACAGCGAAAATGCCTTTGGCTAAAAGTGAAGTGCTTGCTGCTCAGAGAGCCGCAATAGCCTTAGCCAATTCAATTCGCTTTTCAGCGATTTTGGCTATGGGTCAGCCACCAGAAGAGCCCGTAGCGCCAACTAAGCAAGAGCACTCTTCTAAAATTGCTCCACTCAAAAAAACTAAATCACCTAAAGTCAGCGCATCACCGACTTCTTAGGCCTTCAGTTCGATATCGTTCTACTATGAAACGATTTAATGTGTGGTTAGCAACCAAAGTTACCGATGGTGTTGCAACTATGTGGTGTGCTTATATTTTTGCCGGCATTGCTTTAATTTCGCTTCCAAAAGCTCTGCAGTCGGGGGATTCAATCGTTATTGTCTCGTGGATAGCTCAAACTTTTTTACAATTAGTCTTGCTTTCAATAATCATGGTGGGACAAAAAGTACAGTCTAAAAGTGTTGAAGACACAATAAATGAAACTCATACTGCCTCACTTGCTGAATTTGAACTAGCAAAAGAGGCTAGAAAAGATGCACACACCGAGCTTGAGCAGCTTCATAAAATCTCACAAGACATGCATAAATTGATGAAGGAGGTTGAGGGAAAGCTGGCTCGCTAAAACGTTATCAAAGCGAAACATTGCAGCCCTGATTTCAGGTTTCTTACATAGAAATGCCCAGGGTTATTGGTTTAAGTTCAAGCAATGAAGTCATTGCCGTGGTGGAAAGAAGCGGTGATTTATCAGATTTATCCTCGCTCATTCTTTGACTCAAATGGTGATGGCGAAGGCGATCTCCCTGGAATTAGCTCCAAGCTGGACTACGTACAAAAGCTTGGAGTGGACGCAATTTGGCTCAGCCCTTTTTATACCTCGCCAAATAAAGATGGCGGATACGATGTTGCAGATCCTCGAAACGTTGACCCACGTTTTGGCACACTTGAGGATGCTAAAGAACTTATAAGCCGTGCGCATCAACTCAAATTAAAAGTAATCGCAGATATCGTCCCCAATCACTTTTCTGATCACCATGAATGGTTCCAAGCTGCACTTCTTGCTGGGCCAGGTTCGCCCGAGCGTGCTCGTTTTCACTTCCATAATGCTAATCCCGATGGAACTCCCCCAAACAATTGGATCTCACTTTTTGGTGGGCCGTCATGGACTCGCGTAGATGATGGACAATATTACTTACATCTATTTGATTCATCTCAGCCAGATTTAAATTGGGACAGTGCTGATGTCCATGAAGATTTTGAAAAGACCCTTCGTTTTTGGCTAGATCTTGGTGTCGATGGTTTTCGTATCGATGTCGCCCATGGCTTGGTGAAAGAGAATATTTTAGAGTATCATCATGATCCACAGGGCTTAAGTAATGCACTACGACTTGATTATCCAATGGAGCCCGAAGAGCGCAATGAACTTTTACTCTCAGTTCCATATTTTGATCGTCAAGGTGTTCACGAAATTTATAGAAAATGGCGAAAGATTTTTGATTCTTACGGCGATCGAGAAATCATGGCAGTTGCCGAGGCATGGGTGCATCCACCGATAAATGCAACTAAATATGTGCGCGCCGATGAACTCCATCAAGTCTTCAACTTTGATTTACTTACGGCACCATTTGAGGCGGCTTATCTATTTGATGTCATCAATCGATCTATTGAGCTAAATTCAACTGTCAATGCATTGCCTACGTGGGCATTGAGCAATCATGACTCTCCAAGAGTTGCATCACGAATTGGTGATGAGCAATCACGAGCCCTTGCCTTTTTTGTCTTAGCTTTGCCAGGCTCTAACTACATATTTGCCGGACAAGAGTTAGGTCTACCAGATGGTGAACTAAGCGATCATGACCGCCAAGACCCTTCATTTATTCGCTCGAATGGTCTAATCAAGGGACGCGATGGTGCGCGAGTTCCGCTGCCTTGGAGCGGTGACATATCACCGTTTGGATTTACTACTGGAAAACCCTGGCTTCCGCTTTCGCAGTCGTGGAAAAATTTCACAGTTGAGCATGAAAATTCAGATCCCCATAGCCTTCTCAATCTTTTCCGCAGTGCGCTCTCTATTCGCCGTAAACATCTCTTAGAAAGCCAACAGATTGAATGGATTGAATCTCCATCCCACGGAGCATGCGGTGGTTCGATTTTGGCCTTTAAGCGCGCGGCAATGACTGTAGTCATGAACCTATCCGAAGAGGGCGTGGATATTGAAATTCCAGGTGAAGTCCTCTTTGCAAGTTCAGGTCCAGTCCTAGTAAGTGGCAGCAAAAAACATATACCTGCACGTTCATGCATCTGGATCTCAAACTAACTGGCACACTACTCTTCATGGAATCAACGGCCACTTGGGTCATAACAATTGGCGTGCTAGCAGGAATAATCATCTTTGACCTTTCCTTGGCCATAATTCGGCGTAACAAACCAACTACGATATTTGAATCGGCTTTTTGGACGGTTTTCTATATTGGGACTGCGATTGCCTTTGGAGCACTTTTACCCCACTGGACTAGCCAACAAAGCCAAAAGGAGTTCTTCGCAGGGTGGTTAACTGAATATGCACTTTCGGTAGACAACATCTTCGTATTTATCATTCTTCTGACGCACCTTAAGGTGCAAAAGGAGAAGCAACAGTTAGTTCTTCTCCTAGGAATTATGCTGACGATTGGTATTCGTGGATTACTCATTCCGCTAGGCGCTGCACTCATTTCGCGTTTTTCAAGCATCTTCTTTCTATTCGGAGCATTCCTCATATACACCGCTTACACGTTAGCCAAGGAAAATGAAGATGAAGAATGGAAAGAAGGTAGAGTCGTTGCTTCGCTAAAAGCTCGTGGCCTGAGTATTTTTTCAATTGCGTTAATTGCTTTGGGGTTAACTAATTTAGTATTTTCTCTAGATTCAATCCCTGCGATATTTGGACTTACCAAGGATCCCTATATCGTTACGACCGCGAATGTCTTTGCTCTTATGGGCCTTCGCCAGCTTTACTTCTTACTTGAGGGATTATTGGCACGTTTAATATTTCTTTCCAAAGGACTCTCTTTCATTTTAGCTTTCATAGGAATAAAAATGATTATGGAGGCCTTGCACGGCATAGGTATTCATGAGCTAGCAGGAGTACACATCCCAGAAGTCAGTCTGGAAGTGAGTTTAGGAGTGATTGTGGCAAGTTTGGCCATTACAACAGTTGCGAGCCTAACTGCCACGCGAAAAGATGGAACTGCAATAGTTTAAATAACGTACTTTTGAGTTCTTAAAGTATCGCGATCAAAATCTTTAGTGCGTTCATGAATTTTGCGGATTTGAAATACAAAAGCCTTAATAGCAGCGTCAAAAGCCGCTAAATCATTGAACTCTGAAGCCTCTGACTTAATCAAAGGTCCCGCTCCATGTGAAGTTAAAATTACACGGTGGGAATGCTTACCCTGGCGAGGGTTCATCTCATGAAGAATCTCAACTTCAACGCGATCAATGGTTACATTAAATCGCTCCATGCTGTTGAGTTTCTCTTCTACGATTACTCTAAAATCTTCGGCTAAATCTGTATTTCGGGTATGAATAAGTATCTTCATACTTAGAAGGGTACTGCTATTACCACCAATGTTGCTATAGCTGCCAATAAGAAAGATTTCAGCAGAATCGTGAGCGCAGTTTTTCTGTCAGCGGCTCGATTGAGCGGATCACTTACTCGTGATAGCTCTCCTAATATTCCAAAGTTAAAGCTTCCCGCAAAACCATAAGCTAAACAGAACTTACTTCGGGACTGAACATACCCAATTGAAGTAATAAATAATGGAAAGAAAATTCCTAATTTTTGTAATCCAGTCGCATTCGCAGAGATAAGTCCGATGAAAGCAATAACGCTAAGAATTAATCCTACTAATGCAACCATTTGCCTTCTACGAACTTCACCGTTGCCAATATTGCATGAGCCCGGAATATACGTCGCTTCAGGCATCTTCAAACTCATCTTCATCAACCCATGCATCTGCCACCGAATCTTCTTGGTGTTCTACCCATGAGAGGAAAGAGCCAACTGCCCGAAAGGCTAAAATGGCAACTGTTATAGCTGCAAACATTCGGCGAAGCGCTCTAATCATAAGATAAAAATACTCTCTATTGCTGATTTTTTCTCTAGATGGATGAGAGAGCACTCTCGATGTCGCTCCATATGTCATCAACATGCTCACATCCAACTGAGAGTCGGATCAACTGTTCAGGAACTGTTGGACTCTCCATGGGCCATCTACGACGACGCTCCCATAGTGATTCAATGCCACCCAGACTGGTTGCATGAGCAATCAAGTGCGATGACTCACATACCTTCTGGGTCTCTTCTGCAGTTCCTTTGACTTCAAAAGAGATTACTGCGCCAAATCCTGGATAGCGCACTCGGCTTACTTGTGGGTGGGCCTCTAATTTTTCAACAAGGTGTTTAGCGTTCTCTTGAGCTTTATTAAATCGTAGTGGAAATGTGCGAAGGCCTCGTAGCGCCAACCATGATTCAAACGGACCCGGAATAGAGCCATTGAAGCTGCGCGAATCGTGCAGGCGTTTATAAAGTGTTGGGTCATTCGTTGATAGTGAACCCATCAATACATCACTATGACCAGATAAGAACTTAGTTACCGAATGCATCACAATATCGGCACCCATGGCTAATGGATTTTGTACAAGTGGGGTAGCAAAAGTATTGTCAACGCCAACTCCAATTCCTAGCTTTTTAGCTGCAGAAATAAAAGTAGGTAAATCCGCTACATCTAGGCATGGATTGGTTGGAGACTCCAACCAGATAAGTGCAGCACCCTTCATTGCACTGATCACTTCTTCAGTATTAACGACATCAACAAAGCGAACTTCAAGGCGTCCACTTTCTTGGAAAGAATTAAGTAGCGTCATAACTCCGCTATAACCTTGATTAGATGCAACGACTGGGGCACCAATTGGCAAAATCGAAAAGACTGCACTGATCGCTGCCATTCCTGATGAGAAAGAGAGCGTTTGCCCGCCTTCAAGTTCACTTATCGCCGTTTCAAGAGCGTTCCAGGTTTGATTGCCATATCGTCCATAGCCGATTGGGCCACCAGCATGAAAGGTTGCTGTTAGAACAATTGGAGGATTCAGCGATGCATCTGCTGAAATTTCAGGACGGCCTGCGGTGATTGCAGATGTTTCGACGTGATGCTCTTTGCTCATGCCCTTAGTGTAATTGTTTTGATAGCACTGCCATGGCAGCGTTATGACCTGGAATTCCGCTGACTCCGCCCCCTCGAATTGCGCCAGCACCACAGATAAAGATGCGCGGATCTTCGGTTTCAACCCCCCAGGAAGGGTTGGAACCATCTTCCCGGAACGGGAATTGAAGGTCTCGATGAAAGATATTGCCTCGGGGTAGGCCGATGGCGGCTTCGATATCTAAGGGGGTTTTAACTTCAATCCCTGCAATTAAATCTTCAATAGGTTCAGCCAAATATTCATTGAGTGAAGCTAGCGCGGATTGGAGTCCAGCTTCACGCGCAGCATCGTTATCACCATCAAATAAAGCTGCGGGGGTATGCAGACCAAAAATAGTGAGTGTATGAAAACCTTGCTGTTGAAGTTCTGGGCTCAAAATTGAAGGATCTGTGAGCGTATGGCAATACATTTCAAGTGGCATTACCGCAGGCATATCGCCAGTTTGAGCAGTTAAGAAAGTATCTTCAAACTGTGAAAATGATTCATTGGCATGAAAGGTTCCAGCAAAAGCTAGATGTGGGTCAATGCCTGATTTAAGTTCAGGTAATCGCTTTAACAAAATATTAATTTTCATTTGAGAACCATCTCGAGATGCCGGTGCTGGCAACGATTGCAACTTAGCTAATGTCTGTGGGGCGACATTTGAGAGTAGATATCTCGCGTAAATTTCTTCACCATCAAAAGTTTTAACACGAACCCCTGAAGCGTTACTAGTTATCTCGCTAACTCTTTTATTCACCTCAATAGTAGCTCCGGCATGACGTACTACGCGCTCAAGTTCGCTAACTAGTTTGCCCATTCCACCTTTGGGAACTTTCCACTCACCTGTACCATTTCCCATCAAGTGATACAGAAAACATATGTTCGCCTGAAGTTCAAAAGCCGAAGCAAATGTGCCTATGAGAGCATCGGTGAGGACCACGCCTTGAACTAAGTCATCCTTAAAATATCTTTGAATTACTTCACCGATTGGTTTCTCAATCATAAAATCCCACACCTCTGGCATCGCAATGTGGGCTTTCAATTCACTGCGTGTTAGTAAGGGTTTCATGAGAGTTGGAGCAATTCGCTCGGCAAACTCAGCAATAACTCCATAGAACTCTTGCCAGGATGCAGCTTCATGGCCACTTGGGTCTAACCTTGCAAAAGAGGCTTCAGTAGCTGCATCCCATTGCCTCGAAACCAATAAACCATCATCTATTCCGTTGCATTTGTATGGTGTATAACTTGATACATCTCTGGAGATACATTCAAAATCTAAGCCTAAGTCATTGATGATCTCGTCAGGCAGGAGCGAAACTAAATATGAATATCGAGATAAGTTGGCATCGTATTCTGAAAAAGTTCGGACGCTGGCTGTAGCGCCACCTATTTCGCTATTTGCTTCCAGAATACGAACTGTCAGACCGGCCTTAGCTAAATAAGCGGCAGCAACTAAACCATTATGTCCAGCACCAACTATGACAACATCACAATCAGGCTGCGGCATTAGAGAGTACGGACAATCCGATCAATTGCCTCAGAGATAATTTCCGGGCTTGTAGCAAAGTTCAATCGAACATACTGCGAACATTGTGCGCCATATGTATGTCCAGGATTAAACGCTACGCGGCCCCTTTCCAGCAGTGTCACCGAAGGGTTCTCGCCTAGATTCAGAGACTCTAAATCCAGCCATGCTAAATAACTATTATGAGGAATGTGGTAGCCGACAGTTGGCAACTTGGCAGCCAGTAAATCCTTAATCATGAATCGATTGTGATCCAGCTGATCAATCACGGTATCGAGCCACGTTCCGCCATCGGCAAAAGCTGAAGCAGAAGCAAATGCCCCAAGAATAGATGCTCTAAAATGAACAGCTTTCGGTAATTCTTCTAGTTTTTTATTGATTGAATCATTTTGGGAGACAATGATTGCGCACTTAAGACCAGCGATATTCCACCCTTTTGACGCTGCAGTAACGGTAATGCCAACTTCGCGTGCAGTCTCATTGAGCGATAAAAAGGGAAAAAATGTCTTTTCTTTAAATGTAAGTGGTGCGTGAATCTCATCGCTAATTACGAGAACGCCATATTTCTTAGCCATCTC
>Ga0214919_10009760_pt1 | contig 12317 bp, 17 predicted proteins | sample LL1503_MetaG_FD_177994 | JGI IMG/M metagenome (GOLD analysis project Ga0214919, IMG submission 177994) | Freshwater microbial communities from Lake Lanier, Atlanta, Georgia, United States - LL-1503 | ecosystem: Environmental > Aquatic > Freshwater > Lake | place: USA: Georgia | collected...
CTGTGCGCCGGTACTTGTAGGAGTCTTTCGGACTAGGTTGCGAGTAGGGATCTTTCCAACGAATGGCCGACATTGTAGCCCAAGGCAAGGCACGCCCGAGGCGGGGAATAAGGTGAAACCCTTAGCTGTCAAACATCTCAACGTTCTCGATGGGGCGGCAGATCGGCCCCTCTTTGCAAGGCATCTCGAAAGTCGTCCAGTGACACATTGGTTTGCGCACGCACCGGTATACGCGCTGGCGGTTTGAACGCGTGGCCGTAAATGACCTCAAAACCGAGCCGCAGACGACCGGGATGCTCGGGGTCGGCCAAGCGCTGCGTGATCTGTTCTTGCAGGGCGGCGAACCAACGCCTGCCGCGCAGCCCGCCGAACCGCTGGGGGTGCAAATTGCGCCCCAAACTGCGCAACTCGGCGAGCAGATTCCCAGCCGATGAAAACGTCAGTGTGATGCGCTCCATGTCCATCACAGGTTCAGCAAAACCAGCTTGCACCAACATGTCGCCCCAGTCGTGCATGTCGGTGAATTCATGGGCCGGGGCGGGCCAGCCCTGTGCCGCATACAGATCGCGCATTTGTCGCAGCGTGTCGGGGCCCAAGCAGGAAAACATGACAAATCCATCGGCTTCGAGCAACTGGTGCCAGCGCTGTATCAGTGCCTGCGGGTCAGTCTCCATGTGCAAAGCCATATTGGCCCACAGCATGTGTACCGGCTGGTTTGGAGGCCCAAATTGCACCGGCTGAGCAAGCCAATGGCGCAGGTCCCACCACGGCTTCGCCAGGGCACGCTGGACAATAGCTGCCGCCTGAGGTGGCGTTTGGGCTACAAAACACTGCGCCTGGGGATAGCGCTGGGCCAGTACCGGATGAATAGAAAGTCCGCCTCGCAAGGGCTCCCAATGCAGCCAGCGCTGGGGCTTTTTGACAATCCATTGCAGACGCTCTTGCATGCGTCGGGCCACCTCTTCATGCAGCCAGGGCGATGCCGCGCTGCCCATAACCGCAGCCATGTGGCCCCAGCGCGCTGCTGCCAATGGATCCATGGTGGGGGGGCGCTGGGTGGGTGGGGGTGGCATAAAAGTGTTACATGGGCGTCTAGCTCTGGCGCCCGCGCAGTATATTGGCCCGATGTCCTGGTCCTGGTTCACAAACATCGCACGGCGCATCCCCAGTCGGTGCGCGGTTTGCCATGCCTGGCCAAGCCAAGCTGTGTGCGAAGCCTGTGTGAACCGGTTTGCCCAACCCTGCACGCGCTGCCGCACGTGCGCCCTTCCTTTGCCGCCGGGTCAGGTGCAATGCGGCGCTTGTATCCGCACACTGCCGCCTTGGGACGATGCGCTGACTGCAGTGGCCTACGACTACCCCTGGTCGCAGCTGGTCGTGGACTTCAAGTTCAGACAAGAACCCGGTTGGGCGCGCAGTATGGCGCTTCTGATGCGCAGCGCACCATGGGTCGAGCCGGCATTGGACGCGGCCGATCTGCTGGTGCCCATGCCGCTGTCACGCCAGCGCTTGCGCGAACGCGGCTTTAACCAAGCCCTGCTTTTGGCGCGCGCACTGTCGGCGCACAAGACACATCCTAGGCTGCTGATGCGCATCAACGACACCCCCGCGCAAAGCAGCCTGCCCAGGTCGGCACGGCTGGCCAACGTACAACACGCCTTTGCCACCGACCCGCTGCGCCACGCCGAGCTCGAGGACCGGCGCGTGGTGCTGGTCGATGACGTGATGACCACTGGCGCCTCTTTAGGCGCCGCCGCCCGCAGCTTGCGCCGGGCCGGGGCTGCCCATATCACCACCTTGGTCTTTGCCCGTGCCGAGCCTGGTAACTGAAACCGGCCGGCGGCTTCGGCGCGCGACAATCCCCCCATGTTCCACATTGTTTTGGTCGAGCCCGAAATTCCGCCCAACACCGGCAACGTCATTCGCCTGGCCGCCAACACCGGGTGCAGTCTGCATTTGGTTGAGCCGCTGGGATTTTCGATGGACGACAAACATATGCGCCGCGCCGGACTGGACTACCACGAATACGCCCAACTGCGCCGCCACGCCAGCTGGCAGGCGTTTTTGGACCAGGAGCGCCCGGCCCCGGAACGCCTTTTCACGCTGACCACGCGGGGCACACGAAGCCCATTTGAAACCGGGTTCTTGCCCGGCGACTGGCTTGTTTTTGGGTCCGAAACCAAGGGCATTTCAGATACGGTGCGCGCGGCGTTTGGGCCGGGTCAAAGCCTCAAACTGCCCATGCAGCCACACCAGCGCAGTTTGAACCTATCCAACGCCGTGGCCGTCACCGTATTTGAGGCTTGGCGCCAAAACGCCTTTGCCGGGGCCTTGGGTGGAGCGGTTTAAGGGTACAAGCGTGCTATCGACTCCGCGATGCAGACGGGCTTGGCTGTGCCCTCGCGCTCGATGGTGACTTGCCAGGTCAGTTGCTGACCTTGGTTTTCGATCGGCTCAGCCTTTAACAAGGTCAAACTGGCACGCAAACGGCTACCGACCGGTACCGGGCCCATGAAGCGCACCCGGTTGAGCCCGTAATTCACCCCCATACGCACGTCTGCGATGTGGATGGCGGAGCCAAAAAACTGCGGAATCAGCGACAGGGTGAGAAAACCATGCGCAATCGGCGCCCCAAACGGACCGGCTTTGGCGCGTTCAACGTCCACATGAATCCATTGGTGGTCGCCTGTTGCCTGGGCAAACTGGTTGATCGCCTCTTGGGTAACCAGCACCCAGTCGCTGCTGGCTACCGGCTGCCCCACCAAAGCGGCAAGCTCGGCCAGGGTGTCAAATGTTTTCATAGTGCGTGTCTTGGGGAGCGTCAATGGTCCAACCAATGGCAAATCGGTTGCCACTGGGCCAGGTCGCGCTCCATCCGCGCAGTGGCAACATCAAAAATGGTCAACCCATTGGCGGCTAATTGGACGTAGTTTTGGGTGTCGCGCAGAGTTCCCACGGTAGGTAAATCGAGTGAGCCCACAAATGCGCTGAGCTGGTCTGCCGCCAGGGTGCGTTCGTCCACCCGCATCGCGACGATGCCCACATCAAGCCGGTCGGCGTGCCGACTCTGGGCTAGCTCGTCAAGAAAACTACGCGTTGCATAAATGTCAAAAATGCTGGCCTGCAGGGGAACGACCACCTTATCGGCCCACTTCAGGGCCTCTTTGAGCTGCTTGCCCGCCAAACCGGCCGGCGTGTCCAGCACGACATGCCCTACGTCTTTGGGCAGTTTGCCAATATCGCTAGGGTCCACCTCCCAATGGCCAATCGGGCGCGCACTGGGGGGCCGCAGGGACAACCACAGCTGCGACGATTGCTGCACGTCGGCGTCGCCGAGCAACACCTTGTGCCCCTGAGACGCAAAATAGCCGGCGATATGGGTGGAAAGAGTCGATTTTCCAACGCCGCCTTTGGGGTTGGCAACAACAATGCGTGTCATGGGAACTCCTCGCTTGGGTGATAGTCAGTACCAATATTATGGGCGTTGCGCCTCAGGTCAAACCGCCCCAGACCATCGCACAAGTGACAACGCCCTAAAGCAGGACTGCAGGTATCCAACGGGCAGAAAAATTGGGGCGGTAATCAGGAGCCGCGCGGCGATCATGGGCAAAAGTCCCATGGTAAGCTTTTGAGGATGTTTAACCCTTCACAAGCGGACGTTCGCCGCTATTTTTGCGCCGTGTATGCCAAGGCCCGCGCAAACCAGCCACTCGAGGCGCTAGAAACCATCGCCGCCCAATGGATTGACGAACACCCAGAAACCCACGCAGACCTCCGCGACGCCGACGCCGCAGTAGCCGCGGTGTACGACGGCAGCACAGGCCGCAGCAACCCCTTTTTGCACCTGTCGATGCACTTGTCAATTAGCGAGCAGTGCTCCATCGACCAGCCGCGCGGTATCCGCCAGGCCGTTGAACTGCTTGCCCACAAACGCAACTCCTTGCACCTAGCGCACCACGGTGCCATGGAATGCCTGGGCTCCATGCTGTGGGAAAGTCAACACGCAGGTCGCCCGCCCGACGGCGATGCGTACATGGCCTGCGTGCAACGCCATGCAACCACGGATTGATGAAAACAAAAAAACCGCCCAAGGGCGGTTTTTTTAGCTAAGCGAAAACACTATCAGCGGAACCGGCTCTCAGGCACAGTCTTAACCACGCCGGGCAAGCTGCCCACGTAGCCGGCCAGCTCCCTGAGTTCAGCATTAGAAAATTGCTTGGCAATACCGCCCATGATGGCGTTGCCACGGCCCACCTGAGGGTTGCCTTCGGTCTTGTACGACTTTAGCGCGACAAACAGGTAGTCGGTATGTTGACCCGCGATTTTGGGGTAACTCGGATCAATTGGCTTGCTCAAGTTATCCCCGTGGCAGGAGGCACAGCCGCCTTTGGCGACCAGCTCCATGGCCTTGGCCGAACCGTCGGCCGCCTTGTCCAAGGGTTTGGCATTGGCGTCCACGCCGCTGGCAGAGTAAAAGGCAGCCAAGTCCGCCATGTCTTGGTCGGTCAAGGAGGTGGCAATTCCGCGCATGCTGGGGTGCTTGCGCTCGCCCTTTTTGTAGGCGTTTAATGCCGAGACGATGTACTTCTCGCCTTGGCCTGAAATTTTGGGTACTTTGTAAATTTCTGGGAAGCTGGCCTGGTATCCGGCAATACCATGGCACCCGATGCACATGGCGTTTTTCTTGGCGCCCGCAGCGGCATCACCCTTGGTGTCTTGGGCTTGGGCAGACAGGGCCGTCACAGAAGCGACAAGTAGGGCAGTCAGGGAGCGAAGCGATAGGTTCATTTTGCGCAGACAATCGAAAGGGTATTGGTACAAATTAGCTGGCGGATTATATCGGCCATGCGCTGGTGGCTGCGCTGCTGGCATTTCTTCTGAGTTCACTGACTTTTTGTTGTATTGCCCATCCCATGAAATTCCACGGTACAAAAAACTACATCGCCACCCAAGACCTGATGCTCTCGGTCAATGCCGCCGCCACCTTGCAACGCCCACTGCTGGTCAAGGGTGAGCCCGGCACAGGAAAAACCATGCTGGCTGAGGAAGTGGCCTCCGCGCTCAACCTGCCGCTGCTGCAGTGGCACATCAAATCCACCACCAAGGCGCAGCAGGGGCTGTACGAATACGACGCCGTCAGTCGTCTGCGCGACTCCCAGTTGTCAGACATTGACGGCGGCGAGCGAGTCAAGAACATCCGCAACTACATCGTCAAAGGCGTGCTTTGGCAAGCGTTTACCAGCGAAACGCCCGTTGCGCTGCTGATCGACGAGATCGACAAGGCCGACATTGAGTTCCCCAACGACTTGCTGCGCGAGATCGACCGCATGGAGTTTTATTGCTACGAGACCCGCGAGCTGATCCGCGCCAAACACCGCCCGTTGGTGTTCATCACGTCCAACAACGAAAAAGAGCTGCCAGACGCGTTTTTGCGCCGCTGCTTCTTCCACTACATCAAGTTCCCGGACGCTGTGACCATGCAAAGCATCGTCGACGTGCACTTCCCTGGCCTGAAAAAAGAACTGCTCAGCGCCGCCATGAAAACCTTTTACGAGGTGCGCAACCTGCCGGGCCTGAAAAAGAAGCCGTCGACCAGCGAACTGCTGGACTGGCTCAAACTGCTGCTGGCCGAGGACATTCCACTGTCGGCCCTGCAATCCAAAGACGAAAAAATGGCGGTACCGCCGCTGGTGGGCGCGCTGCTCAAGAACGAGCAAGACGTCAGCCTGTTTGAGAAGCTGATGTTCATGCAACGCAACAACCGCTGACATGCCTGAACGCAAAAAAATTGATTTTTTCGCCGTCGGCCTGTCCGACGCGATCGGCTTTCTGGGCGGCTCGCTCGTGGGCTACTGGGGTGGAAAGCTGCTGGGAATGGACATTTTTGCCCCTGGGTATGGCACGGGCAGCACCATCGCCATTTTGCTGGTGGGCCTGGGCGGTGGCCTTGGCTTGCAGCTCGCACGGCGCTGGCAGCGCAGCCGCACCAACAAGGAATAAGAGCGTAATTTCATGGCCTTTGTGGAACCCATCACCTTGACTGGACGCGGCATTCGCTTGGTACCCCTGGCGCCTGAGCACGAAAGCGGCCTGCAGGATGCAGCCGCCGACGGCGCACTATGGAATATTCGGGTCACCTCGGTGCCCGAACCGCAAGACACGCACAAATACATCGAAGACGCCTTGGCGATGCGCGAAGCGGGCCACCGATTTGCCTTCTGCGTGCTGGACGACGCCAGCGGCCGTGTGCTGGGCAGCAGCAGCTACCACGACATCTTGCCAGCCGTAAAGCGCGTGGAGATTGGCTACACCTGGTACGCCAAAAGCGTGCAGCGCAGCCACGTCAACAGCGCCGCAAAACTGCTGCTCATGACCCACGCGTTCGAGACCCTGGGTTGCCACGTGGTGGGCTGGCGCACCGACAACTTCAATTTCGCCTCGCAAGCGGCTATTGAGCGTCTGGGCGCGCACAAAGACGGCGTCATCCGCGGCCACGCCCTGCGCCGCGACGGCACCATTCGAGATACCGTGATGTACAGCCTGCGCTCGGGGGAATGGCCTGAGGTCAAGGCACAACTGCTGCACAGCCTGAACAAACCGCGTCCCTAAGCTGGACACCGGCTGTCGACGTATATACACTTACAATATACATACGGAGCCTGCCATGGACGCACACACCCCCACCAAAGCCCTGAAATCCCGCAGCCTGGCTGAAACCACGGTGTTTCAGTCTGGTAACAGCCAAGCCATTCGTATTCCAAAAGAGTTTCAGTTCGACGCCAAGCGGGTAGAGATCTACCGCGACGGCCAATCCATTGTGCTGCGCCCCGTGGCGGGAACTGCCGCAGAAGCACTGGCGGGGCTTGCACCTCTGAGCGCTGCCGAATGCCGCGCACTCGATGTGGCGATGGAACAGTCGGATGACCTTTTGGCGCTCGACGAGCCCGTCCCTGAGGTAGATCTTCAGCCCAAGCGCTCATCGGCTGCGCTCCGAAATGTGCCCAAGGCATGACCCTCAACTACCTCGTGGACACCGACGTTTTCTCCCTCATGGTCAAAGGGCAAGACGCTTCCATCAACACCCGCTTACAGACGCTGGCCAAGGGCGAGGCCATGTTGTCAGTCATCACCGCCGGGGAGTTTTATTACGGCGTGGCGCACGCCCCGGTATCAAAATTGCGAGATCAGCGCGCCCAGCGGCTGTTGGACTTTTTAGGCTTGCTCCCGTTGGATGCGGAAGTCGCGGCCAGCTATGGCACGGTGCGCGCTGACCTGCGCCGCGCGGGAACGCCGATAGGCCCTAATGACCTCTGGCTGGCCGCACAAGCCCTGGCCCACGGCCTGACGATGGTGACCCGCAATACCCGCGAGTTTGAACGCGTTAAAGGCTTGAAGGTTGAGGACTGGCTATGAATTCGATTCCCGTTAACCACGCAATGGCGAACGGGCACACATGCCCGGGCAGAACCACTTCATAGACAGAGGCCCCTACGATGCTGCTTGATTTTTTTTACACCCTTCGCTCGGCCAAACTGCCGGTATCCGTCAAGGAATTCCTGACGCTGCTCGAAGCGCTGCAAAAAGGCGTGGTCGGACCGAACGCTGAACCGGCACAGACCGACACGTTTGCCGAGGCCTACAGCAGCGGCTACAAGATTGACGACTTCTATTACCTGAGCCGCACTGCGCTGGTGAAGGACGAAAAGCACTACGACAAATTTGACCGTGCGTTTGCCGCCTATTTCAAGGGCGTGGAGATGGTTGCCGACTTCACCAAGGAAGTGCCGCTGGAATGGCTGCGCAAAAACCTGGAACTGCAACTTAGCCCCGAAGAACTGGCCAAAATTGAAAAAATGGGCTGGGACGAGCTCATGGAGACGCTAAAAAAGCGGTTTGAAGAGCAAAAAGAACGCCACGAGGGCGGCAGCAAATGGATCGGCACCGGCGGCACGTCGCCCTTTGGCGCCTTTGGCCAAAACCCGCAAGGCATTCGCATCGGGCAAGACAAGAGCCGTAACCGCAGCGCGGTCAAGGTGTGGGACCAGCGCGCCTACAAAGACTACGACGACACGCAGGAACTGGGCACGCGCAACATCAAGGTGGCGCTGCGCCGCCTGCGCAAGTTTGCCCGCGAAGGCCATGAGGATGAGCTCGACCTGGACGAAACCATCAGCAAAACAGCGGCCAATGCGGGCTACCTGGACATCAAAATGCGCCCGGAGCGGCACAACAACGTCAAAGTACTGCTGCTGATGGACGTGGGCGGCACCATGGACGACCATATTGCGCGGGTGGAAGAGCTGTTTTCAGCCACCAAGACCGAGTTCAAGCACCTGGAGTTTTATTACTTCCACAACTGCGTCTACGACTTCATGTGGAAGAACAACCGGCGCCGCTTTGCGGAAAAATTTGCGACCTGGGACATCATCCGCAAGTACAACAAGGACTACAAGCTGATCTTTGTGGGCGATGCCACCATGAGCCCCTACGAGATTTTGCAGCCCGGGGGCAGCGTGGAATACAACAACGAAGAGCCCGGCGCCGACTGGCTGCAGCGCCTGACCAGCGCCTTCCCCAAATTTGCCTGGATCAACCCCGAGCCGCAAGGCGTGTGGCAATACCGCCAAAGCATCAGCGTCATCCAGCAGCTCATGCAGCAGCGCATGTACCCGCTCACCCTCAAAGGCCTGGAAGAGGCCATGCGGCTGCTGACCAAGTAAGCGTCCTACCAGCGCCCGCTTTGATACACCCCAAGGACATTACCGGCCTGGTCCTCGCCGGTGGACGCGGCAGCCGCATGGGCGGCGTTGACAAGGGCCTGCAGATGTTCCATGGCAAGGCCTTGGCGCTGCACGCCTTGCAGCGGCTGCAAATGGGCGGGGGCGTGGACCGCATCCTGGTCAATGCCAACCGCAATCTGTCGGAATACGCGTCCTGGGGCGTGTCTGTGTGGCCCGACACCCTGAGCGACTACGCCGGCCCACTGGCAGGTTTTTTAACCGGCCTGCAGCGCTGCGAAACGCCTTACCTGGTTACCGTTCCCTGCGACACCCCGCTTTTGCCGCTGGACCTGGTGGCGCGGCTGGCCGATGCCTTGCAAACCCATAAGGCCGATATCGCCATGGTTGCGGCGCCCGAAACCGACGCCCAAGGACAGACCCGGCTGCGCAGCCAGCCGGTTTTTTGCCTTCTGCGCGCGGGTTTGTTAGACAGCTTGGTTCAATTCACAGCTGGGGGCGGGCGCAAGATAGACGCGTGGACGGCTTTGCACACTACTGTGTTAGTGCCTTTTGACCTGCCCGGCGACGACCCGCAGGCGTTTTTCAACACCAACACCCTTGCCGAGCTGCAAAGCCTGCACACGCAGGCCAAAGACAGGTCTTAAGGCTTGGCACCAGCCACGGCGTCGCGAAACGCGCGCATGTGAAAGGCGTTTTGGGCCGCAGCCTGGGCAAAGTCAGCCCCCACTGGGCATGCACGCCGCGCAAGACAGCCCGCACCCAAACAATCCTGGCCTTCTGGCAGCGCCAGATGCGCTGCGCACGCGGCTACGTTGTAGCCACCCGGGGTAAATGCGCCCACCGGGCAGCGCGACAGACAGGGCTGGCCAGCGCACCTCTGGCACGGGCTGGGCACCGGCGCAGGGGCTGCAAGTTCTAGCACGGGCGCGACCAAAATAGCACCCCGGTACGCATGCCACAAACCATACCGCGGGTGCACCAGCAGGCCCAGCGGCGACTGGTGTACCGCTTCGCAGCGCGACGCCCAGCGCTGAAACGGCCAAGCGGGTGCCTCGTCAAACGGGTACAGGACCGTTCCGCCAAACGGGATGGCGACAGCGTCTAACTGGCGCCGCGTCCAGCGGTTTAACGGGTGCGATTGGCCATCTGCATATTCGGGTGCGGCAGCAAAAGCCCGCCACAGGGCGGGCCCGGCATTGCCAACCAGCAGCAGGGTCTGCGCCGCACTGCCGTCGGGCAGTGCGGGAACCTTGTCGCCCGGCGCCACGTGCATGCCACCGCGCAGCAGCAGCCCCAGGGGCTCTAGCGCTTGGGCAATTGACTTGAGCATCGGAATAACAGGTGCGATAGTCAATTGGGTGGTGGGTGCAGGGGGCTCATGCAATCGATCACATCGCAATAACCCTTAAGGAGCCGGAAATGATACACCTTCCATATTCGAGAAATACTGGTCATATGGTGCATCAAAAAACTCAACAATGGTTCCCCATGGATCCTGCGTATAGAGTACATGGCGATATTCTTTATTGAATAATTTCCATGTTTTACTCAGTACTTTACCTCCATTTTTAGTGATTAATTCTGCGGCTGCATCAATATCGGATGTAGTTAAGCAGAAGTGAAAAATTCCAGTTCTGTGGTACTCAAATGTATTCTCTGGAATATAAGTCTTAGGCTTAACAAATTGAAACATCTCTATACCCACACCACAAGCTGTTGTGAGGTGCGCCATTTTTACCTGGCCCCATTTATCGCCAAAAATATTATGAACTATATTTCCGAAATGTGATCCGTCGTTGAGCACATCGGCAGGTTCTGCGAGTACAAAACATCCCAATACATCTCTGTACCAAACAAATGCTGCATCAATATCCGGGAAAGTGATACCGATATGATTCATTGTATATAGCTGTTTTCTCATGTCATTCTCCTATAGTTAAATTTCCAATTGGCATTCACATATAAAAATATATATGTGCTACAAGTGCGCTCTGAACCGCTCCACCTGTGAATAGAACACCGTTACTACAAAAAACTGCATGCAAAGTGTTTCGGGGCGTACCGCACGATCCCCCCCGAAATTCAGAAAACCTTTATGCAGCGAACATGATGAAAGGAGTGGCATTTTCCTTTCAACAGATTAATTATTAATCAACTGACCAATAAATAAATCAGTACAAACCCGTAGTTTGTTTTGACTGCGCTGTAAAACTGAGCCAATAAAGCGCTGAGTTCGCACGGAATTTGAGGCAGTCTTCACCCCAACCAGCCACCCCACCGCACCAAAGCGCCACCCACTTGAAGGTCGCCCCCTAAAATGCCCCACCCCTCGCCGTAGCACAATGGATAGTGCGCATGCCTCCTAATATCTCCAATTTGGCAACGGATATCCAGTGTTTATCCTCAGTGCTCACCATCAGAGTGTGTCCAGTGGATTGACACAAACTGGGGGTGGATTGGGTGTCCCCAGTCTTACCCCACTCTAGATTTCCTCCGGAAAAAACAGGGGATAACAGGTCGAGGTTTTTATTATTCTTATAAACAAGCGTTCAGTTATCCCCCCAGTGTCAGTCCCCTCACCCTCATCCGGAACACATCTACTGGTAGGTTCGGGTGTTACAGGTTCCACCCGTGGTTAAACCCTGTTTAGACATGGTTTGACATCAAAAACATCACCTGATTCCAAATTGCCTGTATCGAGTCCTTTGCTTCCTGCATGTTCCTATCAAACTGCCATGCAATAAACTGAATTGATCGTGTTCTAGTGCATCTATCACATCAAGCCGTGAAAAGATCGAAATTATTTTCATACTCATCCAACCAGCCCCTACTATGGGTTCTAATAAATATCATTTGATCTTCGTTTAGATATTCTTCGGGAGAATTGAAATTATTTACTAGCACAGAAAAGTCGGATTCCAAGGTGCGCAGAGAACTACCTCGTCGGATACCTCCTTGCCTATTTGGTAATGTCATATAGATTTGATGCCCCATCGTTATAACATGACTAACTACCGATGCAGGAATTAAATATAATTTTGGCAAATCATCTATTCTGGTGAATTTGACAAAACAAAAAATTAGATTGTCAATCGCTTCCTCATGGGTTCGACCAAGGATCCAATGACGACCATCCGTGATTGTTTTGACCTGAACTGGCTTAAAAGTGCATGCATCGCCCGACATTACAAGTAAGTCGTATCTAGAAGTGCCCTCAGGTGCCTTCCCTGCTACAAATCCCCTACGAATAAAAATCTGTAGCGCATAGAACTCGCCAGCGTTTCCGGCAGCAACCGAGCCAATATTTGGCAATGGATCATCACGTCTCGTTACCATTTCGACTCTCCTTAATAGTCTATAGTCTCTTGATTCATCATTCTCAGGTTGAACTTGCGGGTTATTGATCAGCTGTGGTGGAGGATTATGTTGTCTATACGGAAACCCTACTCTGTTGCCGCTGACCGAAAACTGACCCACTTAAGGGGTATGTGCTGATCCAAAACTGACCCAGGTGTTTTACTGGCTCTGCCTGATTTTTAGGCAGGAGCAATAAAGGTGATCACCATGGAACTTTTA
>Ga0214919_10009761_pt1 | contig 12317 bp, 11 predicted proteins | sample LL1503_MetaG_FD_177994 | JGI IMG/M metagenome (GOLD analysis project Ga0214919, IMG submission 177994) | Freshwater microbial communities from Lake Lanier, Atlanta, Georgia, United States - LL-1503 | ecosystem: Environmental > Aquatic > Freshwater > Lake | place: USA: Georgia | collected...
TTTTTCGGACCGTCACAATGTAATCTTGGTTCATGAGCACTTCTTTAAATTTCCGAATCTGTTCGTTTGAAGAACACTTATATCCGCTATTTGGGAATGGATTAAATGGGATTAAATTAAATTTACACGGCACATCTTTGACAATATTTAAAAGTGCTTTTGCATCTTCAACCGAATCATTAATACCATCTAACATCACATATTCGAACGTCACAAAATCTCTCGGTGCTTTTTTTAAGTAACGCTGACACCCTGCCATGAGTTCTCGTATAGGAAACTTTTTATTGATAGGCACGATCTCGTCCCTTAATTTATCATTCGATGCATGAAGGGATACTGCCAATGCCACAGGACAATCTTCTTTTAAGCGATCCATAGCATTCACTAACCCGCTGGTTGAGAGCGTCACGCGACGTCGACTTAATCCATAAGCTCTGTCGTCTAACATCAACTTCATAGCAGCAACGACATTGTCATAATTAGCTAAGGGTTCACCCATACCCATCATTACCACATTGCTGATAATACGTTCTGAATGAGGTAACGCGTTATAACCCTCTTGTTGACGAACATAAAAATTAGCGAGCCACAATTGGCCAATAATTTCTGCAGTCGTTAAATTACGATTAAAGCCTTGACGGCCGGTCGAGCAAAATGTGCACTCAAGCGCGCATCCGACTTGGGACGAAATACATAAAGTGCCTCGATCATCTTCTGGAATAAAAACGGTTTCGATGCCGTTATTTTGACCCACATCAAATAGCCATTTACGTGTGCCGTCATCAGAAATCTTATCACTCATAATACTCGGTAATTGAATGGAAACCTTCTCTTTTAATATATCACGAAATACTTTAGAAATATCTGTCATCTCATTGAAATCAATGAGATTTTCTTGATAAATCCAATGCATCAACTGCTTGGCTCGATACGGTTTTTCACCAAACGTTTCGATATATGAAACGAGGTGCTCGTAGTCTAAATCGAGCAAGTTTGTCATTTAAAAAATTAACCGAAGAAGTATTTAATTTCGGTTTTTGCGTTGTCTAACGAATCAGAACCGTGTACGGCATTAGCATCAATGCTTTCCGCGAAATCTGCACGAATCGTTCCAGGTGCTGCTTCTTTAGGGTTTGTTGCTCCCATTAAATCACGATGTTTTAAAACAGCATTCTCACCTTCTAAAGCTTGAATCATCACAGGCCCTGAAATCATAAAACTCACAAGATCCTTAAAGAAAGAGCGATCTTTATGTACCGCATAAAAACCTTCTGCTTCTTGTTGTGTTAAATGTGTCATTTTAGCTTTGATAATTTTTAAACCAGCAGCTTCAAAACGCGAATAAATTTGTCCGATGACATTCTTTTTAACTGCATCAGGTTTAATAATAGATAAGGTTTGTTCGATTGCCATTGTTGAATACTCCGTAAGATTTAAGATCGTTGAAAAGACTGATAAAATAACATTTTTGAGAGAATTAATAAATAACAATTCGTTGATGTCACACACCTATTTAACCACTGCGATGTATCATTTTGTGAGTCTGCCTCACTTTAAAACTTTACGCGAACCGCTTTTAGAGTTTTGTATATCGAGTGACATAAAAGGTACTATTCTTTTGGCTGATGAAGGTATGAATGGCACCGTCGCCGGTTCTGAAAAATCCATTCATGAACTTCTCGATTTCCTAAAAAATGACCCACTTCTTGAAGGGTGCTTTAAAAATTTAAGCCACAAAGAATCTTGGTCAGATAAACACCCCTTCTACCGCATGAAGGTAAAACTCAAAAAAGAAATAGTCACCTTAGGCGTTCCTGGCGTATCGCCCACAAAAATAGTGGGTCAGTACGTCAAACCTCAAGACTGGAACGCCATTATAACTGACCCTGAAGTGGTTTTAATCGATACGCGCAATGATTACGAATATGCGATCGGGACTTTTAAAAATGCAGTGAATCCAAAAACAAGCACCTTCCGTGAATTTCCAGAGTATGTGAAAACTCATTTTGATCCAAAGAAACATAAAAAGGTCGCGATGTTTTGTACCGGTGGTATTCGATGTGAAAAAGCCTCTTCCTTCATGATGAGTGAGGGTTTTGATGAGGTGTATCACCTAGAAGGCGGCATCCTCAAATACCTAGAAGAAGTCAAACCAGAGAATAGTCTATGGCAAGGCGAGTGCTTTGTGTTTGATCAGAGGGTCGCCATTACACATGGGCTTGAAGTGGGCGATTACGATCAGTGCTATGCCTGCCGCTATCCCTTATCTCAAGAGGATATGAAGAGCGACAAATATACCCCAGGGATCTCATGTCCCCATTGCTTTGATCATCACACCCCAGAGAAATTACAAGCCTTAACGGAACGTCAAAAACAAGTGATCTTAGCTAAAGAGCGCGGAATTGATCATATTGGTGGCAAAACGCAATTCATGACGAAGCAAAAGAAAAAACGTCTAGAAAAAGTAGAGTCAGCCTCGTGAAAATTCGCTAAAGGGTATTAGCAACCCTAGTTCTTAATAAATCTATTTCCTAGCAATGAGGACAATCTCTTCACCAGACAAGGGATAAAAATAATGAAGAAAATTAAGACAAAAGCGCACTATCAAACTTAATAATCTTAAATACAAAGCTTTTATACTCCAGCGATTATGCCAATAATTAGCATTCAAGCTGTAGTAAAAGACTGTCGCTGCCGAATAATTACCCGATTTCACTTCAATGGTTTTATAGCCGGCTTGATGCATTAACTTTGTTAATTGATCCGCATTGAACATGTGCAAATGCCTTGGCGGGTCAAGATTAAGCCATTTTGATTTTAAGCAACGATGCAAAAATGAAGAAGTGTTTGGGGTAATGGCGACAAATGTGCCGTTTTTCCTTAAAATTCTCAGAGACTCTTTTATAACTTTAATTGGATCAGGAACGTGCTCTATAAAGTGGCTTGAAAAAATAACATCATAAGTGTTTTCTTTGAATTTTTTTGAGAAAATATCGCCATGATAAATTTTTAAGTCTTTTTGTTTGGCGTTTTTAACGGCTTTAGGATCAAGATCCAAACCCTCAACATCAAATCCTAAGTTTTTAAATTGATTAAGCATTTCACCACTTCCAGCACCAAGCTCTAAAAATTTACCTTTTTTAATGTCCTTAAAATAGATAAAAGGGTAATCCATATATTCTTTAAAAAATTTTAATTGGGATAGAAGAAAGCTTAAGCATCTATGAAATTGCTTAATGTTTCTCACGGGGTATTGATAATGATGAGCTTGATAAGCTAAAACAATTCTTTGTAACAAAGAGATATGGGATTGAGATTTATCTTGGTGGGTAAAGTACTCGACGTAGCCTAGATGAATATCCTCGTTAATCGGGCTTGGATCTAACCATAGATGACGGCAAGAAACATTTGGGCACTCGCGTATTTGCCAGGAACCACTCACCCCAAATAAACGATCCCTAAGGTTATGATATTTTTGAATGCCTTTTGCTTTACAAATAATGCAAAAAGGTTGTGTATGGGTGCGAATTATCTCAATCTGCTTCATCAATACGCTCTAATTTCATGATATCTAAGATATTCAATAAACCCATTATAATGAGAGATCATATATTAAGAGATTAAACATAAAAAATAAATGATTGTACATTTTAATTCTTTACTTTTTTTAGCCACCCTGGGCTTTGGTGTTTCTTTGCTCGTAGAAACGACTTCATGGACACTCCGTGCTATGTCAACCAAATCTAAGCAGGGCCACTTTAACGCTCGAGCTAATATTTACCTCTACGGCGGCCGATTTTTTGCATTGTTATTTATGATGATCTTATCTTTAATTGTGGATCATGAAGCTGATCTCCATCATGTACTTTTTTTCATTGCAATTTCGGTTTCTTTCGCAGCATTCATTCAATTGCTTTACTGGAATTCAAGTGTATTTTTTAAATCCATGAATTACATCATCATCTTTTTACTTTTAAAAAAGATGCGGCATGTGCATCCTATAAAAAATCAAGATAAAATCGATCAAACATTATTTTTAAATAGCTGGGTTGCGACATCCATACTGATATTTGGCGTCACTTCCCCTTATATCTTAGCTTCCATCATGCCAGAAATTAGGATGACTATAGCGACATTCGGGCAAGTCATAAATGCTATTGGTACTATCATTCTTCTTTTTAAAGTAGAGCCTCTCCTTTATCGAAGAATGGATAAAAATGATCTTCATATTCACGTATTTTCCTACATTAAAGGGAGATATTTTGGGTTGGTATTTGCATCAAGTATTTTCTGGATTTTATTTTTTTTAATTACTTAAATTTTTTGCGCCTAAAACTACAAAGATTAATATAAGATCGACGTTTATATTTAGCCCAAAAACCTTCCTAGGATTGATCTTGAATTTCTACAAAAAAATAATCTCTCTTTCGGCTATTCAATCATTTGTATGTCTAGTAACAATCGTCATATGTTTTCTATTTTTTTTACAAGCAGATCTAATACATACAGCAACCTCTTCCTACGCTTACCTTCAAGGTCATATTTTTGACTTTTACGAATATAACAAAATGCTTTTAGGTGGCAATGATTACCTACCGACTTTGTATGTAATATTTTCACTTTGGAATATGCCTATTCATTTCTTAGATTTAACCTCACTACAAACATTAAATAATTTTCAGTGGGATCTGGCGACCCCCTTTGAAATAGCTTGGTGGAAAACATTACTCGCACTCTTTTACATAGGCACAGTAGTGTTAATTCATAAAATTGCCAGTCTTATTCAGACGCCACACAAAACGGACTTATCACTTGTTAGCACGCTCTTTGCCACCTCACCTTTTGTTATTTTTTCTGTATTTATCTTTAGTGGCTACGATGTCATATCTGTATTTTTTACGCTATTAGGTTTTTATTATTATTTAAAAAAAGATATCAAACGTTTTATTTTTTTCTTTGCTATCGCAATCTCATGCAAATATTTTGCAGCAATTCTTTTCTTTCCGCTTATTTTGATGATTGAAAAAAGACCGCTCCATATTGCAAAATTACTGGCTTTAGGTTCTTTAGCTGTTGTCTTAGGGTTATGTTTTTATTGGAAAAGTGAAATATTTAGGGAAGAGATTTTTAATCTGATGTTATATAAAATAAAGGGCAATGCCCCAAGGGATATAACCTTAAACAACCAATTAAGTCTTGCAATATCCTTAATTAGATTTAGTTTTGCAAGCCTCTATATAGCTGCTTGCATACATATTTTCTTTAAAAAATTTAAATCTAAAACTGAATGGCAAAAATATGCAGTTTTCATGTCACTTTTTAGCTATGCCTTGATGTTTTTATTAGTGAAGTGGCACCCTCAATGGTCAATCATTATTATGCCTTTTATTTCACTCAGCTATCTCTTCATTAAAAATAAACGACTTTTGAGTATCTTCGAAATCATTGCTATGTTTAGTTTTGTCTGTGCTGTTGTTATTATCAGCAAATTTAATGTTGATGTATCAATGATAACTCATAGCGTCTTAAAAAATATTTTACCTAAAGTGCTTATTATTAATGCTGACTTAATACCAGGGATTGAATCTATATGGAAATATGTCTCCGTACTTATCTTTGACTTTTATTTATTTTTACCATTACTGATACTCTTTTCTGAATCACGAAATGCCTCGAAGGCTAAAACGACTTCGCCCTCGCAAGCCCTTATAGTTTCACGTTTAATCTTAGGTGTAAGCTTTTTAGTTATCCCATCTTTCATTTGTCTTTTTATGCCAGAAAATTGGGCGCTTTACATCAATCCTGATGCTTTAATGCGTCTAAATAATCACTAAATATTGATTAACTATTTTTGAGTTTTCCCATACGCTCAAAAAATCCATGGTAGATACCCAGGAGTGCCATCTTTAAATATTGTATTCGTGGTTTGATTAATATAACGTAAAAGAAAAATCTAAAAATATTTCTGACAAGATCAATCAACGTCCAATTTAAAGAAATGTAATCTTTCCCATAAAGGTGGATTGAATTTCTAAAGTAATAATAAATTCGTAAAGGCGAGTGGATTGGGAACACCATCCCAAATATTTTAAACTTATCATTACCTAGCTTGTGATCTAACATCGCCTTCGGTAATACAAAAGATTTATACCCCCTGCTTTTGGCTCTCAATCCCCATTCAACATCAATTAGATCAATAAAAAGCTCTTCCCGCATAGGGCCAATGTCATTAAACGCTGCCTTCGAGATAAAGCTTCCTGATGTTATTAAATAATCAGTCTCTATATAAGATTCATTTATATTGGGCTTAGCTCGTCCCCGCCTCAAAAACTCTGTGCGGATGATGCGCCCCACTTCTTTGGTGACTTGATTAAAATAAACAGGGCCGATTGCCGCCACCTTATATGGCTTCGGGATGTGTTGGCTATACTTTATGGCGAGAGACTTGAAGTCTCGGGGCAATAAGGAGTCCTGGTCGGACAAGTACACCCATGCCGCCCCTAGTTGAAACGCTTTGTCTATGCCCCCGTTGAGTGCACGGGCTAAGCCGACATTGCCCTTCATATCAAGGAGGTGAATGCGTTTATCTTTTAGGCATGTGGGCGTTTTTAAGGGATGAGGCCCATTCCACACCACCACTATTTCTTTAAAGTTCTGAAGTAAACTCTTAACCGACGCCTCGAATTCACCTGCCTTGGGGTGGTAGGCCACCACCACAGCGATGACAGGATCCTTGATCACTGCGAACCCCCGCTAACGGGCGTTAGCGAACTTACTTTGAGGGGTTTTTTCGGAGTTATAAAAAAGAGAGTTAGCTCCCCTACTCCGAATAACTTCAATGAGTTACAGCAGGAAACAATTAACTTTTTTATAACCATAATTAAAGTATGGCTATTCACTTTAAGCGCACCCCTGGCCTGTCGTCTGGTGTTCCGATGAACTCGATACCAGCCTTCTCTAAAGCCTTTTTTAAAGAATCGATTGTTTTAATATTGCCAGAAGGGACACCTTCGGAGAGCTCGAAGCGCTTAATTGTAGAGATCCCTATTCCCGATATAGAGGCTAAATCTATAGCAGTTATTTTTAATAATGCTCTTGCTGCTCTTAATTGACTACTTGTAATCAAACTTTAAAGTCCTTATAATGATACTTTAAGTATTATTTAGAGGTTTTATATGTCCATAAATGATACAGCAAAAGAAATCTTAATAAAGACCGTCGAGAAGATTGAGGGCGCTTACGCACCTTCTACCATAAGAGCCTACAGATCTAATTTCGAATTCTTCATAAAACACTGCGATGAAAATAATGTTATCGCCCTTCCCGCCCTTCCTGAAATCGTCGCCCAATATATTAGAAGATTATCGGCTGGGCAACTTAAGTCATCATCCATCAAGATCGCAGTTGCATCAATTGCCGCTATTCATAACCTTAACTCTTTAAACGACCCGACCCACCATCCTGATGTGAAAATCGAGATGCGTCGCATGTATCGAACGCTAGGTCGATATGCAAAACAGGCTTACGGAATTAATAAGGATTTACTGGAAAAGATGGTAGCTGCGACAGATAATTCACTGAGAGGAGTTCGAGACAAAGCTATTCTTTTGGTTGCATACGATAGCTTATGCAGGAGAAGCGAATTAGTATCGTTGGCATTTGAAGATTTAACAATTAATAATCAAGATGGAAGTATTAAATTAAAACTTCGAGAAAGTAAAACGGACCCTCACGGAATCGGAAAAAATTTATACCTAAGTAATGAAGCACAAGATGTACTAAAAGAATGGATTGTTAAATCTAAAATATCATCAGGAAAAATATTTAGGGCTATTACCGCAACCGGAAAAATTCAAGAAAGTTTAAATTCATCTCACGTTGGACGTATTTATAAAAAAATTGCCCAACTCTCTATGATTGACAAATCAATAATTAGAAATATAAGTGGTCACTCAATGCGAGTTGGAGCAGCTCAAGATTTACTGTTATCAGGGGCAACATTACCAATTCTAATGAATCGAGGGAGATGGTCAAAAATTGATACATTAATGAGGTACGTTGAAAATGTTGGTGGAATTTAAAATCATGCAATTAAAATTATTTTTAATATTTTCCCCATTTAACTTTTTGCCATATTCTTTCATAAGCGATATAGCAAAAAATCCAAAACAAATTCATTCCTAGCCAAGCTTAATTAAAAACATATTTTCTATTAAGCTGGTAAGATAAAAAAGCTATCGGAGCGGTGGATAAAGCTGCAGAAAAGTAGAAATTTAAACCAATCATATAAAACATATTAATTAGAATTAAGTTTGCAACATAAGAAAAAAGGTAAACAAAAAAAAATCGGTATATTAGTTTGCTATTAGAAGATTTAAAAACTAATACGCCCAATGTCTTAAAGTTAAAAAAAATGCCAATTATCGTACTAAAAAAAAGACTAATTGCATGATGCAAGCCAGAATAAAGAAGGATTACAAATACACTGTATCCAAAAATTGTGTTTATCAATCCAACAAACAAAAAACGTATAATTTGTGCGTGATCTCTGAGCAAGTTCTGTATTCTTAAATTATTTAATTGTCTTTGGGAGAGAAATTTATACGCTCCCGCTCAATGACATGCGGCATATTTCTTTGATGTGTCAATATCATACCTACGTATTCACCTATTATTCCCAAAAAGAAAAATTGAATAGAAGCAATAAAAAACATACCAATTAAAAGAGGCGATAATCCCAGAGGGAATGAATCCCAATAAATCAACTTAAGCAATAAAAATATCAATGAAATGAATAGGGTAAGAGCTCCTAGGAATAGGCCTAGTATTGTCATCAACCTTAATGGGAATTTGGAATGTTTAGTCATTGCTAAGAGGGCTTGATCAAGCATTATATAAAAGCTTGCTTTAGAGGTGCCTTTTTTTCTTTTTGGCTGAATAAATTCAACAGTGCATCTAGAAAATCCTAAATCACAAACCAATCCCCTGAAATATGGGTACGGATCTGAAATTAAATTCAATACATTTATTACCTTCCTATCAAACAAGCCAGAACCAGTAGCGTTATTCTCCATGGGCGTTTCGCTTATGTGACTTATTGCGTTATAGTAAATCTTACGAATCGATTTCATAAATAAAGATTCATGACTTTTAGGTTTGACTGCCATAACAACATCAAAACCCGCCTCCCATTTGCTAATAAATTTTAATATTAACTCCGGAGGATCTTGAAGATCTGCAGCAATTAAAATTACTGCGTCCCCGCTTGCAGAGAGTAATCCATGATATGGAGATCTAACTGGGCCATAATTTCGATTATTTACAATAATTTTGAAGCGTTTATCTTTAAGGGCAATTTCTTTAGAAATCCTTAATGTGTCATCAGTTGATGCATTATCAATAACAATATGTTCGTAACGATAATCGTCGGAAACAACAGTCATTGTTGAGCGAATTCTCTCGTAAAGTTCGGCTATATTATCTGCCTCATTAAAACACGGCGTTACTATTGATATGTATTTTTTCAAAAAATTGCTCTCGTCATATCTTTATATTTACTGAAAATCAATCAAACCACCCTCATTATTCAAAGTATTTTGATTGGCAACCATTCCGCATATTTTTGAATCTAAATATTTCAATTTCAATTTACTAATAAGATTGTTATTACCAACCACCGATTCCATAAGCCAACTTCCGAAACCACCATCAATCAGATGATCTTCAACTGTTATAACAGAATCAAAGCGAGATAATTGTTCAGCCTGCTTAGCTTTAGATCGCATACTCCAGAGTGGCATGGATTTAATTGAAATATTGGAATTTGATTTTTCACGATAATCTACAACCATAGCCAATGTCGCTCCAGTTGTTAGGTAAACAATATTCCCATCATCATCACCAACAACATCAAGCCAGCAACCTGGACTAACAACGGGCGGCTTACTGTGAATATTTTTCTCACCGGCCTTACCCAAACGCAAATAACTAGGCTGAGGATTTTGAAGTAAATATTTCATGCAGGATCTCACTTCCATTGGATCACCAGGCGCTGCTATCAACATATTAGGCATTGATCTCATAAGTGAATAGTCTTGTATAGCATGATGTGAATAACCAAGGTTACCATAAGCAACACCACCTCCTACAACAACAATAGTAACGGGAAACATATGGTAATCAATATCATTTCTGATTTGCTCAGCACATCTAAATGTTGGGAAATTTGCAATGGAGTATACAAAAACATGAAAACCTTCAGACGCCAAACCGGATGCAATCCCCATCATATTTTGCTCGGCTACTCCAGCGTTAAAAAAACGAGATGGGAATTTTTTCACAAATGGCTCTACAACACCATAGCCTAAATCACCAACAATCAACACTATTTTTTCATTGTTTTCAGCAGCTATAATTAATTCATCAATAAATGCGTTACGCATAAGTGCTCTCAATTTCAGCCAATGCCAAAGCGAGTTGATCGTCATTTGGATTTTTGTAATGCCATTCAACTTTATTTTCCATAAAGCTAACCCCTTTACCCTTTATGGTATGTGCAATTATAGCCTTGGGGATTGAGTTATTTTTTTTAAAAAAAGCAGAATGTAATTCCATATGGTTGTGACCATTTACCTCAATAACTTCACATCCGAAAGCTCTCAACTTATCAGCCAAAGGTTCTATTGAAAGAGTATTTTGAACAGTATCCAAACTTTGTAACTTATTATAATCAATAATAATGTTGAGATTTGAAAGTTTATTATGAGAAGCGAACATTAATGCTTCCCAATTTGAACCTTCATCCATTTCACCATCACTTAACAAAACATAAATTTGCCATTTAGATTTATTAATTTTTGCGGATAACGCCTTACCTGCTGCAAAAGGCAATCCATGACCAAGAGCACCTGTAGAAAATTCCACACCGGGAACTTTATGACTTATATGATTCATAAGCCATGAAAAATTATCTCCATAAGTTTCCAAATCACTAAAAGGTATAATATTTAACTCGGCGAGAGCAGCATAGACTGCTACACAAGCATGGCCTTTACTTAAAATAAACCTATCTCTATATTCATCTTTTGGATTTTCAGAATTAATTTTCATTACATCACCATAAAGCACTGCGACTATATCAACTATAGATAAAGCACTACCTATATGGGAAGCTTTAGCTTTATGGACCATTTTTAAAGAATTAATTCTTATATTTTTAGCAATTTTCTCAGTATTAATCATAACTATTTGCTTAATAGCTCTTTTATGTTTCTGGCCACATACATAACCTCATCTTTACTCAAACAAACTCCACTAGGTAAATTAATTGCCTGATTGCCTACAAGGCTAGCTATCGGCTGAGGCGATTGTTGCTTTGGCCAAATTGGATATTGGCTAATTGCAGGGAAAACGGGTCTTGAATCAATGTTCCTAGATTTTAAAATTTTCATAAGCTCATCTCTAGATAACGGAGCATCTAAATTCAATCTTATACTGCTCATCCAATAGATACTTCGAGCTTCATTAATTTCTTTGTTAAGAGTTATATATGGCACATCATGAAGAATTTCTTCATACCAAGAAAAAATTCTTCGTTTCATTTCGATGAGCTCATCAACCCTTTCTAACTGAGCAAGTCCAATTGCGGCCTGAACGTTTGACATTTTGAACTTTACGCCATCTTCATCAATCCAAAACACTTTTGTTGGATTTCGTCCCTGATCCCATATCTTAAGAGCTTTTTTATACAAGTCATCATTATTAGTGACTAACATTCCGCCCTCTCCGGTAACCATCAATTTAGCGCCTTGAAAACTAAAGCCTGCAAAATCACCAAATGAACCACATCTTTTTCCTTGCCATTCGGCTCCTATAGCTGGAGCTGCATCTTCAACTATTTTTAAATTATATTTATTCGCCAATGCTACGAGCGCATCCATTCTTGCAGGATGGCCGTACATATGGACTGGCATAATTGCTTTTGTTTTATTTGTAATTAGTCCTTCAACTGATTTAACATCTAAGTTCCAAGTATCAACCTCAATATCTGCGAATATAGGTATTGCCCCAACATACCTGACTGCATTAGCTGTTGCGACCCATGTTTGATCAGGAACGATTACTTCATCCCCAGGACCAATATCTAAAGCCATTAATCCTATTTGTAAAGCTCCGGTGCAACTAGATGTTGCCATTGCATACTTAACTCCAACATAATCAGCAAAATTTCGTTCAAATTTCGTCAAATATTTTGACCACTCACTATTCCAACCCTTTAAGGCAGCATCATAGCTATAAAAACCTTCTTTTGCTGATAC
>Ga0214919_10009762_pt1 | contig 12316 bp, 14 predicted proteins | sample LL1503_MetaG_FD_177994 | JGI IMG/M metagenome (GOLD analysis project Ga0214919, IMG submission 177994) | Freshwater microbial communities from Lake Lanier, Atlanta, Georgia, United States - LL-1503 | ecosystem: Environmental > Aquatic > Freshwater > Lake | place: USA: Georgia | collected...
GAATGCGAAATGATTAAAAAGGGGTTGTTGTGCGATGCTACAATAACATTAAAAGAGGGCGCGCAAGTCATGTGTATTGTTAACATACAAAATGAAAAAACTCTGGAATTATGTAATGGGAGCCAAGGAATCGTAACTTCTTTTACGCCAGACGGTTATCCAGTTGTGCAATTTCAGAATGGAATACATCGCCCAATACTCCCTCATCTTTGGGAGAGTGAAAAAATGGTTGGCGTAGGAATTTCTCAACTACCCCTTATTTTAGCATGGGCTATATCTATACATAAATCACAGGGTTCTACATTGGATATGGCGGAAATTGATATAGGGTCGGGTATTTTTGAGTGCGGGCAATCTTATGTTGCTCTTTCGCGAGTGAAAAGTTTGGATGGTCTTTATCTGTCTTCTTATGACCCAAGTAAAATAAAAATCAATCAAAAAGTGAAAAAATATTATGAGAATATATGAGACACTTCTTTTATGTTATAGGAAATGGAATGGACGATTATTATGAACCAAATAAAAGTTTAATAGAATTGGAAACTATGTTGGGCGAATTAAAAGTAAAAACAATGCAAACATATACATATCGTGAAAGAGAATTGGAAGAAGCCAAAACAACCAAAAATGAATTTTTTAAAGAATATATATTAAATAAATATCCAACCGAAGCAAGGGATTATGACACAAATCTTGTGCCTCCCGAACAAGCAATGGATGTAGTACATAATATATTAATGACATTTGCTGATTACCCTAGACTATATAGAACAATTGAATGGTTTAACAAAATTTCAACATTATCTGGAATAAGCAAAGAAAATATCCATATGAAATATTATAAAAATTCTTTAGTAAATATTTTTAAATCTTACATGGGATTTACACCTCTTAAACATACATTTACATTAAAAAATGTTCACTCTAGTTCTGTTATCAGTTTATTTGAAGAGATAACGGAGCTTGTAGATGACGATTCTTCAGTATTGTCGGAAGATTCTAACCCAAAACACGAGATTATTGTGTTTGGTTATTCATGGGGAGGAGCAATTGTAAATAGGTTAGCGGTCATGTTGCAAAGAAGTAATTGTAATTGTAGCAATGTTCATTTAGCATGTTTTGGAAGTACATATATTGCCCCTACATATAAAATCAATAAAATAAATTTATTAAATTACATGTCTACTTCGGACCTTGCAATAAAAGCAAATTGGTTAGGGTCCCGTTTTACACGAAGAAAAAAACGCAGTTTTTTCAAAGTAATTCCTCGGTTTAGTTCTTTAAAAAAATTATTAATATGGAAAGGCATGAAAATATGTGCATTTGAAGACACAATAGACAATTTAAAATGGATATGTATGTATGGCAATAACAAACCATTGTGTTTTGAAAATGGAAAAGACAAGCGTGTGCCATACACAGATATTACCGACCATCAATATGATAAATTGATGGAATGCATATTAAGTTATAATATAAATACTGCATCTTTTTCACAATTAAGTAAGGATTCATTTATAAATTCTTTATTGGATAAAAGTGGGTTTGTAACCGACATTTCAATGTTTATTCCCGATGATCCACATTCAATCAAATCAACATTATTAATAGAAGATTTGAACTCAAACAAAGGTGGTAAAATAAAACTTACTTCGGCAAATAGGTCACGGCGCAGTATACGATCGCAAAGATAAAACCAAACACATATAGCCAAAGATATATATGAACTCCATAATTGTAGCAAAAATTCCTGGGGCGTTGCAACCGGTCTTTCATCGGGCCAAAATCGTAAACCAAAACGCGTTTGGCAGGCAAATTCATCTCAACGTCTGTCGTGTCCATCTTTTTCAATGCCAATTATTTAAAATATTTTTCAATTTTTTGTATTTTGTGATTTTATAAAAAAAATTGAAAATTATTTTTACACATATATTTTGTTACAAATCAAGCCAGCCATGAGTTATCAAAAGTTATCAGTTCCAGTTCCAGTTCCAGTTCCAGCTCCTATGCCACAGACACCAAAGGAATTGCGTAGTCTCTATCTCGATCTTATCCCTTTATGGGTAAATGACGACGAATTGGTCGTTATATTGAAGAAATGTGGCATTACTAATAGGATTAAGCGCATTGACTACAGCAATTATGTTCGCTACAAGTCTGGTACACCCGGTGTATATTTGAAAAATAAGAAATTGGATACAACCAAGGAATGTTATGTTCACTTTGAGGAGCCACTGGACAGCGAATGGAGCAAAGAAATTGACAGATGCAATGGACGGCTTCCAGTGACGGTTTATATCGCAGATACAGAAATGATGAGCAGGACAAATGAACGCGTTTTAAATATAACATTTCATGCAGCTTGGAAACCATTGGAAGATACCCCATTGAATAATCATCAGTTGGCTGCGAAGGTCATTAGTTTAGAAGATACCGTCAGTGAAATGCAAGAAACTTTGGTTCGTCAAGAAATAGCACTTAGACGTTTTGAAGTTGTCGCGACGTCGCTCTCTTTTGAAGTGGCAAAGGGGGCTCAAAAAATACACGAGTTAGAATTAATAAACACGGGACTAAAAGAAGCCATTCAAACTACACACGCCCAACATATTCGCGAGTTGTCGTTTCGTCAACTTCAGCAACAGCGGCAAACGAATGAAAATGCCGAATACCTTCTCTCCAAAAACGCAAAGAATGAAACTAGATTGGAAGACAACGAGCAACAATACAAAGAGTTGAGGAAGGATGCCGAATATTTAAATACAAAATTGTCTGAGACCATATCTATTGTAGGCTCTCACGATTTTCAATTGACACGTGCAAACGAAACGTTTGAATATATCAAGATGCTTGCCAGAAGAGATGGAGAACTCACACGAAAATTGGAAGTGAGGGTAGAGCAACTCAAGGATAGCGTCAAAAACATTGAGGAAAAAATAAAACCTACAATCACGGAATCAGATACAGAGACGGGTTCGGAAGCCGAATGCGAGAGCGTTATAAGCATGGATGCAAATCTTGGCATGTTCAAAGGCGAGGAAGAAATTGCGCAAGATGAACAATATATCTTCGTAACTTCGCATACAGATCCAGTAATTATAGAGAAATGTTTTGACGGAAAATCTGCAAAGAATGTAAACTATGATGTGAACTTTCCGCCTCTTTGAGTATTACCTTTTATGAGTTTTATGACTTTCAATTATTTACACCAGTTAAAACATGTTTGAAAGTGCATTTGAAAATATAAGCAATTCAGTATGATTACAACTTAAATAAATTTCTTAAACTATAAGTAATGTGGTTTTTTATATTTTTGTATTTGGTTTCAAGTGAAAACCCAAAACTATGTATAAATTGCAAGTTTTATACCAAAGATTTTTTCACGCAAATTATTGGTAGTGAATTTGGAAAATGTTCGCGGTTTATTGTAGAAAAAAAAGATTCTCAATTTTTAGTAAATGGAGTGAAAAAAATAGTGATTGAAAAACATTATTGTTCTACGGCAAGAATGTCTGATATATTATGTGGAGAAGAAGGCAAATTTTATGAAGAAAAATAGTTTATGTCTTAATATTTTCATTTATTTCAGATTACATTTAATTGTAACAATTCTCGCACTCTACGCTGCAGTGCTCAATGCGAGCTTCTCTGCATATTGGGCATTTCCTCCCTGTTTTGCATTTTTTACATAACGCCGGAATTTTTCCCCAACATTCATGACATAAAGGATGATTACATGCGGTGAAAACTGTTGTATGTCTATAACAAACGACGCATTTGTCAAAATTTAACTCTATGTTATCGCACGCAAACATATCTTCCAATGGCGTCGGGTCTTCCACTTTTTCAAGTGTAAAAGTTCCTAAATAATGGTCAAATTTTAAGGACTTTACTATTTTGACTTGTTCCACAAATTCTGCCGCATGGTTAATAATACCGTCTTTACTGATAAATGGTTCTCTGTCTTCGCCTGGTAGTTCCATATTAAATCCATCAGGTATTAATTCCAGATTGAACAGTTTTTCTTGCCAATTTTTGGGCGTTATCCCAATATATTCGTAGTAAATGTTTAACTCTACTGTCTGGTCTTCCGTGTCAATATCAAGTGTGCATGTAACTGGAATATTATTTATCGCGCGAATAGGAAGCACGATGTCGCGGGTTCCGTCGGCTAGAAACTTTTCAACAAAGGTCACAAAGTAGGCCATCTTTTTAAACATTGATAAATAAAAAATAAAAATCAATTTTTTGCCATAAGAAAAGCTTTTTTTTTATGATTACATCCCTTTTCAATAATTTTATAATCAACCCTAGAGGCTTTTCCGGATGTTATGGCACTCGCCAATCTAGCTAATCCCCATGATTGTGGAGTTTGGTTGGGCCGCGAACCAGAGGAATAATATGCGCCTTCGCCCTTTTTTACAATTTGTTTCAATGCAGAGATGCTACAACCTGTCTTTGTTGCTAATTCTTTGCTGGGTATCATACTTTTAATATTATATATTTTAAATGCTTTTGCAACATGGCTGGATTTTCTATTTTTATAATTTATTTTTCCACGTGTATAATATTTATGTTTTTTGTATAATTTCCGCGATTTCATTAGCATTCTAATTTGTTTTTGTTTATCTCGGCTGGATATATTGGAGGGAACATATTTTTTTGAAAACATATATAATAAATATCTAAAAACAATTTCAAAACTTATAATAAATGGAAAAAGAAATTTTGGTTGAAAATGTGAATAATTGGGTCAAGTTAGATAATAGTATTATTAAGTTACAAAGTGAAATCCGCGAATTAAAAAAAAAGAAAACAGACATCACAAATGTCTTGGTGGAAGTAATGCGAAAAAATAACGTGGATTCATTTGATATGAAAGATGATTCTCTTCTTTATAAGAAAACAATCATTAAACAACCTATTAATAAAAAGATGCTTTTGGAAGCCCTGCAAAAATTTTACGAGGAAGATAAGACAAATATTGCTGAAAAATTAGTGGAACATGTGTTGGAGCAACGGCAAACAAAGACACGCGAAACCATTAAACGGAAGAGTCAATAAATTTTGATTTTATTTGTTTGTAAAAGAGAGACATTTGCATAACAATTGGACTAATGGAATCCAAATTTATGTGTATATTTTTATAAATACGATAAATATGTATATTTAAAAATTCAAGGTCGTCCTTCGTCAACCGTTTTTTTAAATCCATGAAATAAATAGATGGATTATTTTTATCATTAATAAAAGTCAATACCTTTCCTAGATTTGTAATGAAAACACACTGACGATAATATTCCCCCGTATTCTGTATAAAAAATTCTCCGTGTAATCCATTTCTAAATTGTCTTACCATAAAATGTCTTGAGGGCAGTGTCTGGTTTGAACATTTAGGTGGGTAATTTTCTTCATTGGGAAGAAAAAGAGACAGTTTATGGGAAAGGTCTCTGATACAAGTTTCACATTCTTTTGAAATTTCGTCACAATCCCTTTCCAATTTTAGTTTTTCATTTTGGGATTTCAAAAACTTGTTCTCTTTATCCAAAATCTCAACCATGATTTCCAATTTTTTTCTGTCTTGAAAATCCATACCATAATTTTTATTATTTTTTGTTATTTTTTTCAATTTTTACCAAAAATAATAAAACAATAATTCGTAGGTCTTTGGTTTTTTTATTTCCATGACAATATACCCCTTTACAATAGGAATTTCAACCGCAATGGGTTCCATAACTTATATGAATTGAAAAAAAATATATTTAAATATATATGTCCAAGTTTCGTTTTAAAAGGACAAATTCAAAAAGAAAAAATTCAAAAAGAAAAAATTCAAAAAGAAAAAATTTAAGAGCAAAAGGAAAAACCGGTATTCAAACGAGGAAAGCCCGTCGCGAAACAATGACCGAATTGGTTCCAACCGATTTAGTTCCAAATATCGTTTTTACGGAAGGCGGGGATAGTTATCGCCCCATGATAATTATACCAAGGCTAGATGATGTATTTCCAATGGAAAATATATGTTTTTTTAAAACAAGCGGAAGATCAAATGGCAGTAGTTTTGGAGGTATGTGGATTCCAACAGTTGGTTTTGTAAATAAAAAATTTATAGATAACTTTAGAAAGGACGCAACTGAAAACAATATTATAAAAGGTATTGATATTGATTTAGACAAGACATGGGCATATGAATTTCTATCAGATTATTTACGCGAAACATATGGTTTAGAATTAGATAAGATTAACAGTTTACAAGTATATATTCATAATGACGCGATACAGCAATTTATAGATTTAACCCCTTTTATAACATTATACGAAACCTTTATATCTAGTTATTTTTCTTCTCTAAATGAATTGCGTATGAGTGCTTGTTTAGGTTCTGGATTATGGGTAACAGACCCCGAGTTTATTAATTTACGAGAATTTTTACGTCGCGATATAGGGCCGCCCAGTTCGGCTATATTAAACACAGCGGCGTATTTTGATAAAGCTGAATCGGAATTTGCCCCCCTTGCAATAGGATTGGAAGAAAGTAAAAATTTTTTAATAGAACACAATGCACAAATTTGCATCGGTGAATGTAAAAAACCTAAAGGAGGACGCGGACCCAACCCATATAATACATATATTTTGGCGTATGGACTACTTATTAAACAATTATTAAGATCAGTATTTAGCGTTCAACGAATGTATGCAAAAGAAAAAGTGCCAAGAGCACCAGTATTTACTTCTGAAAATATCCGTCCTGTTTTAGATCTTTATCCATCTCTTGCTGCAGAACTAAAAATTTCCCCCAAATCGTAAATAATTTGAACAGTTTTATTTTATTTGTTTATAATATGGATTATCAACAACTAATTAGGACAAGGGCAAATAATAATGGTGTAACAATTGACGATATAATGTTCCCGGAAAGCGTTTACAACATAGCAGATGTAAATGCAAGACGTGACAGGCAATTTGAGTTATTTTCTTTAATTGTTGATTTAAACGCAGATTCTCTACGTGTTTACGCGGGTCACGCGGGTTATATAAGCATACTAACTATTGCTGATTATTTGACTAGAAAAGGAAGAGGTGATTTAAATGTTTTTGCCGATTATATAAGAGATAACGCCGGTTCTGATAAGGTGGCTGCTTTAAGAGAATATACTGAAGAAGAAGTATACCAAAATTTAAACTGGTATTCTAGAACAATTGTTCAAGGTAGAAATATAGGAACAATGGTGCATCCACCAGCAGTAGTACTTCCAGCTCATCATCTACATGCATTTAACAGGGACCGGACTATAAATGTCATTCGCGAAATTGATAGCATTTATACCGAAAATATTTTTGCACCAGTTGGTGGTCAAAAATTATTATTATATAGGGGGCTTAATACAAATTATTTTAATGATTTAATTAATGCTGGAAACGATCACATTGAAAATCAATATCTTTCGGCTAGTTTAGACTTTTTTACAGCAGTTTCGTTTTCTCGTAATAATGCAGCTCCTTATAATCCAAATGGGTTTTTGGTAGGAATAATAGTTCCTGAAAATTTTGTTAATATATTACCTATTTTTTTTGGGTCGGCATTTCCTTATGAAGCCGAATTTCTTTTGAGCAGACATATAATTTTAAAACTTGTTGTAATGACCAGTTATTGTATGGATAGCACAGGGAGAAAATTGTCTTATATGAGTAGAGCAAATAGTTCGTGTAAAACAGATAATTCCAATGATGGAAATGTTCGTTATTATTTTGAACTACAAGATAGAGAATATTTTGCTGGTGGCGGGGAAGGCTATTTAACACCTTATGAATCTATGTATAATCAAATTGTTGAATACGAAAAAAGTATGAAAAACCCCGACTTTGAACATACAAATATAATAGAAAGTCATAAAGAATTTGCAAAATCTAAAACACGTGCCAATTTTCCAGAATTAAAAGATTACGGTACATCTATAATAATAGACCATAATGTAATAAGAAAGTTAAAACAAAAAGCAAAAACTTTGCGGAGAAAACATCCCGTTTCTGCTTTATCAAACTCTATTCCCACATCCATTCCTATATCTGCACATGGAAAAACTAGAAATAAGCGCAAACGAGTCAGCAAACGCAAAAGGCGATTACAAAAAAATTGAAAATAAATTGTACTGAAAATAAATATAAAATGCAAAGGATGTTAAACAAGATTGTTATGCAAAGACTGGTCAAAAACTCGCACCCAAAAGCGATTGAGATGCTTCGCGAATACGAAGGAACTGGGATAGATTACGGAGAATTATCATCAAACGTGGCTCCGGGTGCAATGGAATTGATGATGGAACGTACAAAAGGAAAACTGAGTGAATTACAAATACAGCAGTTGTGTTCAAATGAGAGTGACGAAGCAATGGATTTGATTTTGAGCGGCGAGTTCCAAATAAATTGGATTTCTTTATCTGGAAACAGTAATTCGCGAGCAGTGTCACATTTGAAAGAGAATGAGGAAAAAATTTGTTGGCAAACTTTAAATAAAAATAGCAATCCAGCTGTTTGCGACCTTTTGGAACCAGAAAGACTCTCACCAATGCTTTGCTTCAATACAAGTGACCGGGCACTAGATATTTTAAATGAAAATCCGAGACACATTTTAAGCTATTTATTGGTCAGCAACCCGAATCCGAAAGCATTTGAATTGTTACGTTCGCATAATTTGGTGTCAAGTATAATCTATTCTCCTTCACCTCTTGCAATGAATAATTTGGCAAAGAGCACAAACCCAGAAGCCATTGACTTGTTGATTAAAAATTTGGATAATTTTCATTGGCGCGAAATATGGTCCAATCCTTCGCCAAGAGCGATTAATCTAATTCGCGCATGCCATACTCGTACATGGCATCAATATTGCCCCTACATGGCTTTTGATTTGCGAGATAAAACGGAAGAAAGGCTGTATCACGCAATGGACAAATGGGCAACAACAGAAATGTGCAAAAATACCAACCCTCAAGTGTTGGAATTTTTGGATTTCAGAAAAGTGGATTATGGTTTATTGTCCGAAAATCCAATAATCTTTAAATTGTAACATGAACTATTTTGGGTGCCTTTATAAATTCTTTCACATGTTTTATTAATTGTTTGTAAATAAAATAATGGTCTTTAATTCTGCAATCTAATTCATAAAGGGAACACTTTCCAAGTTTATAAGTTTTCATTTCAGATTTGAGGGATTCTTTGAATTCTTCCTTGTCCTTTATATGAATATTACTTTTGAACATTCTAGAAACAATTGTATCATATTTCATTAAATTTTCGTATGCATGTATTTGAATGTAATATGATTTCGCCATTTGTTCGTGATATGCATCATCTATAAAACATATTTTATCCCGGGGGGCAACCTTTTTACATTTAATCAATTCTTTGATACTTTTTATAATACTAGTACGGCATTTTTCAATTTTCTTTTTTGTTTTCCAATGACGGAATCCTGCCAAAAGTTCATCAATCAATGGATACCCGATTTTATTATTGATATAATCTATTAAAATTTGAATACTTTTTTTGGAACTACTGTTATTTGTATAAATCATGACTTTTATTTTTTCTTCCTTTTTCCATTTTACAAGTTGATTAAAAAAAACAAAAATGTAGGGGCGAAATATTTCGGGAAATAAATCAAAAATTTGAAAAGAAGTGATTGTATCAAAATCTTCATATGTTTCCATTTTTAATACTTTTGCAAGTGCTTCTAGAATACAATAATAAATTGGCAAGTCGGCGATAGTTAAATCCAAATCCAAAACAATTTGTTTCATATTATAATAATTTATAATAATCCAAGTCTCTTATTTTTAAGACGCTCTTTGTTCTTCTGATAATATTCCGAGTTATATGATTTTACCTTTTCTTTTTTCTCATTCTGGTAACGTATCTGGTACTCTACACGGGCTTCTCTCTTTTCAGAATAGTAATCCTTTTGCTTTTCAATAATCTTCTTCTTATTTTCCCGGTAATAAGTTTGGCGCTTTTCTTGAATTTCGATAAACTTGACGATTGAATCCAAAACAATTTTGACCTCCATTTTATAATTTAAATTAATTGGTCAAATAATTTTCAATTTTTTATATATACATGATTGTTGGCATATTATCCGCTGTTGTTTTGGTAATTGCAATAAGACAGATTCTACTCTTTTATAATGTTACATTTAGCGGACTAAGTATTTATACTGCATTTTATATTTTTATGGCATTATGTATTTGGATGTTTGGAGAACCCACATTTGATTCATTTAGCGAATTGAGCGGATTTATTAATAAATTAGATATGGACCGCAAAACAATCGGAACCACCAATGACGATTCACAAGGCAAGGTAATTTATGATGACGACGGTAATCCTCTTATGGCATTATCCAATGTTCCTCCGTAATTAAGGACTGAATGGGTGGTCTGATTCGTTTTTAACATAAAAATAATATTTTTCCATATCTATGCTTTTAAAAAATAAACACTCTCGTTTATTTATATTATTATATACATATCTACTACCATTATGTTGTACAGGAATATTTAAAAAATGATGTTTTACATTAAATGATTTGGGGCTTAGATGATAATCGGGGTCCCATTCCATTTTAATTGTTTCTAGCTTTGGAATAAATTCTATATTCTTATACATCTCACTGCCTATTTTTATAGCATTTTTACGAATTAAACATATATTGCATTGTCCTGTATCGCATAGCCATAAAATATCCATGTCTGCGTATTTGTATTCTTCTAATAATTTATCAGTTAAAGTAACGCAATTATTTAAAAATTTACATGTATCATGTATAAATAAAAACCACGCGTTTTCGGAAATAATGTTTGCATTTAATAACATATTTATACCTATGAAGTTGCCATAATCAGAAATATTATTTGTTATATATACTTCTATATGTCCATCATTAAATACAGTAAAATCATTACTTGATTCATTTTGATAAACTAAAATATATTTGTCTTTCCATTCATTGGGAATAGAATCTAGTAATATATCTAAGGCGGCCTTATATTTTTTTATAGTCGTTACACAGAGATAAAACTTTTTCAATGAAATTAAATAAAAATCATCAATATTTACTTTCATTTTTTCAAATTTATCTTTATAATAAGACGATTTTTCGTATTCCGAATTATATTTTATATAATAACCATGCTTTTCCGAATAGTTCCCGCTAGACCATCGGGTAGAACCATTTATATTTCTAACAGAATACATGATATATGGAAACTCCTTTACAACAACATTGTTTTTAATTAGGTGAAATTTTATTACCTTTTCTAAATTCCAATCAGATTTGTTTTTCATTTCCATAAAATATTCATTTGACTTGAGAATGAAATTATTTAATATATTTAAATATGGTTCAATTGTAGTTTTTGATAAAATTGCATGTCTATCGGTATAACCGCCATAATGTTCGCAATCAGGAATCCATGCATATTTGCTATCCATAAATTCTATTTTTGGATGTGGCAATTGATATATAAAATCACTTCTTGTAATAATAAACCTGTCATATTTATCTATTAAATCATGGTCTATTAGGTTTTTCAATAAAAACCAACGAAAAAATATTAAAATTCCAGCGGAGCCTGGGTGCTGCTCCGGCCCCTTAATTCCCCCCAAAAATTGGTCTTTAATTTTTAAAAATTCCCGCCAAAATAGAGGCTTCTTATAAGTTGTCACATTCATTTCTTTAACAAATATATTTTCGCTTCTTTTAATACCAAAAACTTGATTTTTCCATAATTCATTTGGAAAATCATTATTATGAACAACAACTTCATCGTCATTTAAATCATCAATATTTAAATTTGCGCCGTAATGTATAATATTTTTGGTACTTTTTAGGTTTGTTAATGTTCCGTGCATTGCATTTATATTTTCAAAATATTCATACTTTGGTTTATCTGTAGTATCATATGCATAATCAAACGCATCTCCAAAATCAGATGGCTCGTTGTATGTGAATTTATATTTTGCTAATTGATAAAATGGATTCGTGTAGTCATATTCGGGATTTACGCCAATACATACACACAAATCGGCATTTAATTCATCCAATACATTTTTTTTAAAATTATCAAATGTTAGTTCGCTAGCCCTGGTCTCGCTCAAGATAATAACTAACGTTTTTTCCATACTCTCCCAAAATAAAAGAAAAACACCCAAAAAAAAGAAAAAAACAATATAAAAGAAAATCTTAAGAACCCTATAATGAATAGAATGAATAGAATAAATAGAATAAGGATAATGGTGTATAATGTGAATCGGGAGAAGCGGT
>Ga0214919_10009763_pt1 | contig 12315 bp, 12 predicted proteins | sample LL1503_MetaG_FD_177994 | JGI IMG/M metagenome (GOLD analysis project Ga0214919, IMG submission 177994) | Freshwater microbial communities from Lake Lanier, Atlanta, Georgia, United States - LL-1503 | ecosystem: Environmental > Aquatic > Freshwater > Lake | place: USA: Georgia | collected...
TCTTATAAATTTGCTCAAAATGTAAATACTTGGCGTAGGGTCCATAAGTAATAATGACCGGATATTTACCATCCTGAATCGGCCGAAAAATATCTGCGCGCATCTCTAAACCATCATCCATTTTGATTGGCACATCCCAGTCAATTTTCATGCCCATTCTAATTTCTGTTTTGTAAGTCATCTTGTCTCCTCATTGTTATGAAACGATACTCTTAAAAAAGCGTGCATTAAGCTATAAAAATTCAATTGAAAAGTATTAATCTCTCCATGCCAAGGATGAGTTATTTTTAATCGATTAATTATGCATAAAATTAATCCTCTAGCAAGCAAAATAATCTGGTTTTTAAAAAATAAATTTTTTATTGAGTCCTAGTTAGAAAATTGGATTTAAAAGAACATCACAAATTAAGTAATTAGGTAGTATTACTAACTTGACAATTTTTTTTCTAGGTGTTCTTATCAAGGAATAAAAATAATGACGCATTGCTTGTAACTGGTGTGTAAAAATTTTAGTGGTTTTACTGTATATCAACCGCATGATTGGATTATTGAAAGACGTATGAATGCAAGATAACCTAATAGAAAAAATTACTGCGAATAGACTTCCCCATTATGAACCCTATGGATGGCATCATTGGCCAGAACACCCCTGGTTAGCATATCAATTTCGACGAGGACTTGGCGAAACGCAAGAAGGCGGCGGAGCTGTCAGTGAAATATTTCAAGCTGCTAGCAAAATGATTCCTGGAGATCTTGAAAGTTGGCATAAGGAGTGGAAACATATTGGTGACCGTAATTGGTTAAGAGGATTAGAGTCAGAGAAAAGTAATCATGTACGAACTGCAATGAACTGTTTTTTACGTGCAGCAGATTACTACCGGCAAGCTGAGTTCTTTTTAAAACCTGATGATCCCAGACGCCTCAAAACTTTTGAGCAAATGGAGGCTTGTAGTAAGCGTTTTATTAGTAATCTAAATCCCCCAGGTGAAGCAGTTGATATTCCATACGAAAATGGTGTTTCACTTTGCGGCTATTTCGTAAAAGCGCCATTTCCTGAAAAAAAACAACCTGTACTTATTTGCATGGGTGGACTTGACTCTATTAAAGATGAAATGTGGTTCATGCAAGCGCATGGCGCTCTTCAGCGGGGTATTGCGGTTCTAATGATTGACGGTCCCGGACAAGGAGGGACGTTACGTCGATTCGGTGTACCCAATAGACCAGATACAGAAGTTCCAATCGGGAAATGTATTGATTGGCTCATTGCCCGCGAGGATATCGACCCGAATCGTATTGCAATCGCTGGCTCAAGCCTTGGAGGCTACTATGCTGCTAGAGCGGGCTGTTATGAACACCGATTAGCTGCTTGTATTGCTCATGGAGCCGTATGGGCTATTACTGATCTCTGGGAAAACGCTGGAGAAGATCATGGACTTGCGGAACACATTAAGTGGGTTTTTGGAAGGCCATCCATGAAATCCGCTATGGAAAAAGCGCGTGACTTTAGTCTTGATGGTCACCTTGAAAATATGAAATGTCCATTTTTAGTCATGCACGGTGGGCACGACGTACTGACAGTTTCACAATCACATAAGGTATATGACTACGCCAAATCAAAAAATATCGATGTCACACTGCGATTGCTGTCCGAAGAGGAAACTGGTGCAGAGCATTGCCAACATGATAACCCTACTATTGGTCAAGAGATACTAGCGGATTGGCTTGCTGATCGGTTTGGAATAAATCAGCAGCAGCTTCTCAAATCTTCATCAAGCGGGCTTTATTAATCTTTCGGGACACCACATGAATTCAAAATTACACTACATTGATGTTGGCAGCGGCGAACCAGTTCTATTTATTCATGGATTAGCTGGAGATCATACAGCTTGGATGCCATATATTGAAAAGTTTAAAAATGATTATCGTGTAATAGCTTTTGATAATCTTGGTGCTGGACGAAGTTTCCCAGCTCATAAAGGATTGAGTATGGTAGATTTGGCGGAATCCACTCTTGAATTACTGGATAAATTAAATATTGACGCTTGCCATGTCGTTGGGCGATCGATGGGTGGTGCTGTTGTACAAGAGATGGTCCGGATGCAGCCCAAGCGTGTTAAGTCGATGATCCTGACTGCTTCATTAGCAAAACTTGATCCATTGGGTAAACGCTTAATCGAGAATATGCGAGACTTAGTTCTTTGGGGAAGAAGCTGGGAAGAGTGGACTCGATTGTCATCACCATATTTTATTTCTTCAAAATTTTTTAATGAACAACAAGAACAGGTCATGAAAGTTGAGCGCCTACTTGCTGACGAGTCGAGAGATCGAGAATCATATGTAAATCTTGCTAATGGTGTTCTAAATTTTGATTCGACTTCCTGGCTAGGATCAATTAAAACGCCAACTCTTATCATGGCTGGTGGGCTAGATCCAATTTGTTCTATGATGAGCACGCAGTGGATGATCGACCGTTTACCACATGCAAAAGTATCGATCTTTGAAGAATGTAGCCACTTTTTTTTAATGGAAGAGCCTATAAAGTCAATGCAACTTATTCATGACTGGCTTCGAGAGCAAAACTAGTTTTTTGTAACCCATCAGATGACCTCATAAAAATCTATCTAAGGCTCAATTAAGAAAATGGAAAATCTTCAAGTTGGAATCATAGGCAGTATTATTTTTATAGTATTAATACTTTTAAGAGTTCCAATAGCTTACGCTATGACCGTCGTTGGATTGGGAGGTATTCTAACTATTTACCCGATAGATGCAGCATTTAAATTTATCCCTACCGGATTATTTTCTTACACATCTAACTTTACACTGGCATCCCTTCCCTTATTCATTCTGATGGGAACCTTAGCTTTTTATGCTGACTTAGGAAGGGACGCCTACAGTGCGGCTAAAGCCTGGTTCGGTCGATCTCCGGGGGGACTTGCAGTGGCTACAGTTTATTCATCAGCAATTTTTGGGGCTGTCTCTGGATCAAGTCTGTCTGAGGTTGCAGTTTTCTCAAAAATAGCTGTTCCAGAAATGCTTCGAGCAAATTATAATAAAAGGCTTGCAGTTGGGGTTGTAGCGTCTGCTGGTTGTTTAGATGTTCTTATACCGCCGAGTATCTTACTAGTTTTTTTCGGGATCTTAACTGAGACCTCAATCGGTCAATTATTTATCGCTGGTATCATCCCAGGAATCCTGGTTGCTGTCGTAATGGCACTCTCTATTACAGTATTTTGCTGGTTACGACCAGATATGGCGCCAATAGCAATTGATCTTGATACATCTTGGAAAGCTAAATTTGACTCCTTAAAAGGTCTTTGGGCAGCTCTACTACTTATTATCGCTGTAATTGGCTCAATTTATTCTGGATGGGCCACCCCAGACGAGGCTGCAGCTGTGGGTGTGGTAGGTGCTTTAATAATTATTTGGATGCGTGGAAAATTAAATTTTGAATTAATTCGACTAGCGACTGAAGATAGCGCTATTGTTAGTGCTATGATTTTTTTAATTTTAGGTGCTGGATTTATCTTTGCCACCTTTCTTTCCAGTACCGGCGTTATAACTATCTTAGCTAACTGGGTTGTAGATTTAAAAATGCCTTTCTATTTACTTATGTTTGCTATTGTGATCTTATATCTGGTTCTGGGTTGCTTCATCGATGCTATTTCTATGATGGTTCTCACTATGCCGGTACTAGCTCCTATTATTGTTTCTATGGATGGTAACCTTATTTGGTTTGGAGTTATAGTAACTTTGATGATGGCAATTGGCGCAATCACTCCACCCTTAGGTTTGAATTGTTTCGTAATGAAGGGAGCTTTAGGAGACACTGTTGAACTAAGAGATATTTTTATGGGGGCATTACCATTTGTCGGCGTGATGCTTTTCACAGTTGGTATTCTCATCGTCTTTCCTGAAATTTCATTGTGGCTTCCAGAGTTAATGAAGTCATCGCGGTTTTGAATAGAATTTGAAAGGATCATGTTATGGAAGCTTTTATAATTGCTTATGAAAGACTCTTTAGAAAAGTAGTCCCTTTTCTGATTGCGACGCCGCTTGTCATAATGACAATTGTGATTTTTATTAATACTTTTGGAAGAAAGCTATTAATTCCATTTCCTGGCGCTCTAGAACTAGTAGAAGCATTATTAGTTATCTGTGTTTATTTTGGTGTTGCCCTTGTTGCGTTAGATAAGGGACATGTAAATGTAACATTTGCAACCGATAAGTTATCCCCAAGATATAAATGTCTTTTAGATCTATTCGGGAATACAATCGCCGCCTTTGCATTTGGTTACTTAGCTTTATCGGCTTGGGATATCGGAATACAGGCAACGCAGATAATGGAATATCGCCTGGCAGTCTATAGATTTCCACTTTGGCCATTTAAACTTTTATTTGCGTTCGGACTCACATTATTATTTATTCAGTTAATTATTAATTCTATTAAATGTGCGTATTTATTTTTTGGTAGGAAGTCGTATGCAGGACAAACAATTGAAATGTAGTTATTTAATTTTTAAAGGAGAAGCGTATGAAGCGTAAATTTTTAAAAGCTATTTGTTATGGAGTTACTGCATATACATTGTTATCATCAAATGCGATTCTGGCACAACAAGCGCCAGCACAAACGCAACAACAAACTTGGCGTATGGCCATTCCAGTTGGAGAAAAGTCATGGTTTGGTGAGATGCATAAATGGTGGGGTAGTGAAGTAGAAAAACGTTCTGGCGGAAAAATAGTAGTTCGATATTTTTGGAATGACTCTTTAGTCAAATGGGCTGATGCACTGCCAGGAATTCAATCTGGAATTGCAGATATGGCTTGGGTAAGTAGCACTTATTTTCCAGCTAAATTTCCAAACTATATGGTATTAGATCAAATTTTTAATTTTGGTGATGACTATGTTGCTGCTCTAAAAGCAGCTACTCAAACCATGGAAAACCAACCAGACTTGAAAGCTGAGCTTGCTAAAGAGGATATCGTATTTTTAATGCCGCATATAAGTGGGCATGCACCAGCAGGAACGCGTCAAGCCATGAATTCAGTTCGTGAACTTAAAGGTAAAACTTTACGTACTTATGGTGGAGCACGAATTGATTTTTACCAAGCGCTCGAAGCAAATCCAGTTTTTATGCCGTTTGGAGAAATGTATAGTGCAATGGATCGCGGCACAATCGATGCATTTGGTGATATGGCAATCGTTTTATCAAATGCCTTCAAACTTCAAGAAGTGATTCGCCATGTACATATGGTTAATCCCCCAGGAGCAAAAGGTAATGGTGGGGCCCTTGCCTCAGGGTTCTTTATGACAGGTCAAAAATTCAGAGCTTTACCAAAAGAAACCCAAACAATGCTCATGCAACTCAGAGCTGAATATACAGAGCGTTATGGCCGCTCATTAATGGAGTTAGAGGAGCAAATTAAGATAGATTGGGCCAAAAAACATAAAATTGTTTTTCATACCTCTTCACCTGAAGATGAGCGCTATCTTGTAGAGCGAGGTGGAATGGCTAATGAAGCACTCTTTAAGAAACAAGAAGCTCAGGGTAATAAAAATGTTCGAGCAGTTTGGGCATACTTTCAAGATTCTCGTCGGAAGTATGAAGCAGCAGGAAGCGTAAAGCGTTAATTATTTTTTATAAAGCATCTATCAGAATGATAGGTGCTTTTTTGGATTCATATATATGGCACTCGAATTTAATAATGAGTTTACTGTCCCGGCCAATCAAGAGCTTGTTTGGAAGATAATGACCACCCCATCAATTGCTGTACCTTGTATGCCTGGGGCACTCATTGAGGAGTTACTGGGTGAATCAGGCTTTAAGGGGCTTGTCAATTTACGCGTTGGACCTGTTCAATTACAATTTAAAGGTGATGGTGAATTTAAAGATCTGAATCACACCGATAAATCTGGACTACTCTATGTAAAAGGCTCAGACACAAAAGGAAGAGGTACGTTTTTAGTAGATATGAACTTCGACTTAGTAGAGGAAGGCTTACAAACCTTAGTTAAAGTTCATACAACTCTTAAACTTTCAGGAATGGTAGCCCAATATGGACGTGGAATGGGAGTTGTTAAAGAAATTACGACACAATTAACCAATCAATTTGCAAAGAATATTTCTGACCAAGTATCTAATAACAAAAATTTATCAGAAAACTCAGAGCGTATTAAACCCGCATCAGATTCATCAACAATTATTCGAGACAACTCTCAATTAATTATAAATGAGTCTACTCAAAAAGATGTTCAACCATCAATTGATGTTCTGAGGCTAATTTTTATGGCTTTGATATCAAGCTTTAAAAATTTGATTAAACGCATACTCCCAGGGAAAAATGGTCTATGAAGCCAGCTGCATTTAAATATCATGATCCGTCTAGTGTCGAAGAGGCATTACAAATTCTGGCTGAAAAAGAAAATTCAAAAATTCTTGCTGGTGGACAGTCACTAGGCCCAATGCTTAACTTTCGTTATGTAATGCCAGATCACTTAATCGATTTAAATACAGTTTCTACGCTAGATTTTATTCATTTTGATGATTCGATTTTTAGTATCGGAGCGATGACTCGTCAACGCACGCTTGAACGAAACTTGGAATTAAAAAAACTGTGCCCTATTTTTTCTGAAGCACTTCAGTGGGTAGGTCATTACGCCACTCGTAACCGAGGCACGATTGGTGGGAGCCTATCGCACCTTGACCCATCCTCAGAGCTACCGGCATTATGCGCTGCCTACGATGCAAAACTCGTAGTAAGAAGTGTTCGAGGAGATCGAATCATTGACTTTCGTGATTGGGGTATCTCCTTTATGACTCCAAACCTAGAACAAGATGAACTTTTAACAGAAATAAAAATTTCTCCATGGCACGAATCCCATGGGTATGCCTTTGTAGAGTTTTCAAGAAGGCATGGAGATTTTGCAATTGCTGGTGTTGGGTGTTTAATTGCATTAGATTCAAATCAAAATATTAAACGACTCGCTATATCTATTATTGGTGTCGCATCAACCCCAGTTCGTCTTTTTGAAGCTGAAAAAGCAGTTATTGGTAACCGATTACACGAGGATTTAATTGCTCATCTTGATCATGAGATTTCTCTTTTAGAGGCTTCTAATGATGCTCAGACAACCGGCATTTATCGAAAAAAAATTGCATCTACCCTCCTGCGACGAGCAATAAATAAGGCTACACAGCGTGCTCATCAGAGCTTGAAATAGTTTAATTTAACAACTCTACACTTTACCAACGGTAACCAAATATACATATGAAAGACTCGAGAAAAATCCAAGTAGAGATTAATGGTGTCATCTTTGAGCGGATGATCGAAACACGTATGACATTATCTGATTTTATTAGACATGAATGTGGTCTTACCGGTACTCATGTTGGATGTGAACATGGAGTCTGTGGTGCTTGTACGATTCACTTAAATGGACAAGCTATTCGATCCTGTATTATGTACGCTGTTCAAGCACATGGTCAGAAAGTAACAACTGTTGAAGGTTTAAGTCAACCAGACGGTACACTTCATCCCTTACAACAAGCCTTTAAAAATCAAAATGGCCTGCAATGTGGGTTCTGTACACCCGGTATGCTAATGACTTGTACCGCCTACTTAGAAGAAAAATCAGATCCCACCGAGCAAGAAATAAGAGAGGTTATCTCAGGAAATATTTGCCGCTGTACTGGCTATCAAGGAATAGTTAATGCAACGCTTGAGATCGCTAATAATAAGTCAACCAATGGAGGTGCATGAGATGCATACTAAAAACGTTGGTACGCCCGTTCAAAGATTAGAGGATGATCGCCTATTGCGAGGAAAAGGACGATACGTTGATGATATAGATCTACCTGACCAACTTGCTATTATGTTTGTAAGATCATCCGAGGCGCATGCATTTATTAGGAGTGTGGATTGTGATCAGGCTCGAGCTTTAGCTGGTGTTATTGGAGTCTATCAATTAAAGGATTTTGGCCCCCTTGCAGCTAAACCGATGATACTGGCAAATCCAAGTCCACTCATTCGACAACCAATAACACAATACATGCTGGCTTTAGATGAGGTATGTTATGTTGGACAGGCAATTGCTGTCGTAGTTGCTGAAAATCGCTATATTGCAGAGGATGCTGCACAATTAGTGGTTGTAGACTACGAACCTCTTCCAGTAGTTATGGACGCACGGAAGGCGGCAATGGCTAATGCGCATCTAGTTCATCAAAATTCTACAGACAACCTGGCAGCGACCCTGCCCTGGAAATTTGGGGACATTGATCAAGCTTTTACAAAAGCACCCCATATATTTAAAGAATCTTATTATCAACATCGTGGAGTAGTACATTCCATGGAATGTAGAGGCGTTATTGCACAGCATGACGCTCAACTAGATCAGCTTACGGTTTGGACCTCTACACAATCCCCATTTTTAGTTAGAAGATTTCTGGCTCAGTTCCTAGAACGGGAAGAAGTTGCTATTCGGGTAATAGCACCCGATGTTGGGGGTGGTTTTGGACCAAAGGCGGCCCACTATCCAGAAGAGTTAGTTGCAACATTACTAGCAATAAAACTAAAACGCCCTATTAAATGGATCGAAGATCGACTTGAGCATTTTCTAACAACCACACAACAGCGCGATCAATGGTGGGATGTTGAGGTGGCTTGTGAATCTGATGGCCATGTTCTTGGAATGCGAGCAGTATGTACGCACGATAATGGCGCCTATCTGCCTTACGGACTTTTACTGTGTATGACATCTGTTGCTCCCTTTCCGGGTTCTTATGCCATTGGTGCAATTGATATTCGCCTAGACTGTATGTTTACAAATGCAGTTCCTACAACGCCTATTCGTGGTGCAGGAAGACCAAATGCCACCTTCGTAATTGAGCGTACGATGGATACAATTGCAAGAGAACTAAAACTTGATCGTATAAAAGTACGCCAACGCAATTTCGTACAAAAGGAGCAATTTCCGTATTTAACTGGAGCAAAGCTTCCAAATGGGATAGGTATTCAATATGATTCGGGAGACTATGCTCGATGTTTAGATATGGTACTTGAGGCATCCCAATACTCACAATTAGAAATTCGCTGTAAAGAAGCGGCTCAAAAAGGTGTTTACCGTGGAATTGGTATTGCAAGTTATAACGAAGATAGTGGCTTACCCCCCTACGAGGGAGCCACTGTTAAAGTTTTACCCTCTGGAAAAGTTTTCGTAGAGCTGGGCTCCTGCTCTCAAGGCCAAGGTCTTGAAACAATTGTTGCCCAGATTACCGCTGACCAATTTGGACTTCATGCCAGCGATATATTGGTAAAACTTGGAGACACGATTGCATCTGCAATGGCTCTTTCTACGGTAGGAAGTCGAGTAGCTTCGACTGCTGGACCTAGTGTCTTTCTTGCTGCCCAAGCTGTTCGTCAAAAAGCATTTAAACTCGCCGCAGAACACTTTAATGTATCTGAAAATGAAGTCCATATTGATGCTGGAATATTATTCTTAAAGTCAATGCCGGATCAGAAGATAAGTCTTGCAGATTTAGCAAAAAAATTAGTTGCAGGAGTTATGGTTAATGTTCCACAGGGGTTTTCACCTGGTCTTGAATCTACGGCCTATCACACAACTGAGAGAGCTGTGTATGCCAATGGTTCAAACGTGGCGGAGGTTGAGGTCGACATTCATACAGGCGAAGTAACACTTCTCAATTACTGGGTTGCGCATGACTGTGGCACTGTCATCAACCCTGCATTAGTAAATGGACAAATCATTGGTGGTGTTGTCCACGCCATTGGAAATGCACTTTTTGAGCATATGAAGTTTGACCAAGATACTGGTCAGCCAATAACTACAAATTTGGGAGAATATCTGCTCCCATTAGCTACAGAAATGCCAAAAATTCATATAACGCATATGGAGTCTCCCTCCCCTCTGAATCCTCTTGGCGTTAAGGGAGCTGGTGAAGGAGGCACTATACCGGGTATAGCTTGTGTAATATCTGCTATTGAAGATGCGCTGAAGCCTTTTAACGTCAAGATAAATGAATATCCATTATCTCCTGAGCGGCTTTTATGTCTAATCGAAGAAGCAAAAATACGCGCGGTAGCATAAAGTTTATTCTTATATCTGTAGATCACACACAAGATCAATCTTATGAATGTTAGATTACTAATATTTAATTCTACAATCAACTCAATTCGAAGTTTATTAGACATTGGAATATTTTTTAGCCAGCGAACTAGGATCTATTATTTTTTTACAATAAATTCGTGAATTGACGACTTGTTCTTAATATATAAAATATTTCCTATTTCCAAAAAATAAAAATATCATTTTCAAAGCAATTAAAAGAGAAAATATCTCAGAAAAATATCTCTAATTTGCATGTATTTAATTTATAAAAACGGGGACAAAAATGGAAGATATTTTTACAAGTAGTTGGTCGAAGGGTATAAAAGCTCTAGCTCATATTCCACTTGAAAATCGGCCAGCCTTTAAAATGGCGATCCATCAACACAATGAACAGTGGTATCTTTACTGCGCACATTTTTGGCATAGTGGCTTATCGATTGTTAACATCACAAATCCAGAAGTTCCGCGGTTTATTCGCTTTATCCCTGGACCACCTAATACATGGACATTACAAATTCAAATTGCCGATGGTTTAATGATCACCTCAATGGAAAAAATTCCACCTGGCTGGGGTGGAGACCCAAACGGTCCTTATGGTGAGGGATTTGATGTTTGGAATCTGATCGATCCTGAGAATCCTCAAAAGTTAGGCACTTATAAAACTGGAGGGCATGGTACACACCGAAATTACTATGACGGTGGACGTTATGTGCACGCCACATCATGGCCAGAAGGTTTTGATGGTCATATTTACGACATCGTGGATATCTTAGATCCTAGTGAGCCTAAAAGAATCGCGAGATGGTGGCGACCTGGTCAATGGCTAGCAGGAGGTGAGACGGGCGTGCCATTTGGAACACTTCTTCACGGAGGGGCATATATCAAGGGGAATAGAGCCTACTTACCCTATAGTGCAGGTGGCTTTGTTGTCTTAGATATTTCAGACATACACCAACCACAATTCATTAGTGATTTACCTTTTTCACCGCCCTTTCAAGCTTTTATTGCGGTGCACTCGGCAGTACCACTAACTAAAAAGCCCCTAGTCATTGTTAATTCTGAAGCAATTGCTGAAAGAGGTGAAGAGCCACTTGGATATGCTGGAATTGTTGATATCTCCGATGAAAAGAAACCTAGACTTATATCAATTTTTCCACAACCAGAGCCACATCCTGATATGAAAGTTGGTAATTTTTTTGATTTACCTGGACGTTTTGGCCCACATAATCAGCACCAACCACAGTTCCAAAAAGTTTTATATCAAAATGAAGATTTAGTTTTTCTAACCTACTTTAATGCAGGATTACGTGTTTATAACATTGCAGACCCACGTTCTCCTAAAGAGATTGCATATTTTGTTCCACCAAATCCTTCAACACGTTTAGGTCCTTTACCAAAGACAGGTCTTGTGACCCAAACCGAGGATGTTCTTGTTGATGCTCGAGAAAATATTTTTATATCTGATAAAAATCGAGGGATATGTGTTTTGAGACTTGAAAAATGAGTGGCTGTGATTACCAAGCCGATGACTGGTCTTGCAAAAAGGGCCAATTACTACCTCCCTTTGAAATACAAAACTTTATTGCAAGTCCCTGTCCTGCTTGTAATACGCGTGAATTTCTTTTACTAGCTTATCGGCGCTCAAAAAAAATTGAGGATTCTCGTGCGTGTCCTTTTTGCTTTTCTAGTAATAGTCTACACTCAATTGGTTGGAAAATTGCAATAGATACAGCAACTCATATCAATCCTGTCCTAACTGAGTTAATCCTGAGCGAAATAAACATGGATGTTGTAAGTGATACACAAAAACCATGTAATTTATTTAATTAACCACAAAAAATAAAATTTTTATAGAAATCAGAGAAGCGCATCTTGAATATCATTTTCCTACTTAGTCATTCTAGTAATTTCAAGTTTGGATCGCTTCATGAAGAACTCCTCTTTTTAAGAAAACTCTACTTCTAAATCCAGTTTTCCTTCGGGGAGAATACTACCCCATATGAAAATAGCTACACATCCCAATATAAAAATTCACAATTAGTTAACACAATCAATCATTAAACAAATACTTCTAGTGGAGAATTACTAAAATATGACTTTACGCTATAAATAGCTGAAGTCAGAAAGAATTGTTCTTGTGCCCTGCAATATGTATACTAGGTTTATAAAAATATTCCAGTACGTATAAG
>Ga0214919_10009766_pt1 | contig 12314 bp, 9 predicted proteins | sample LL1503_MetaG_FD_177994 | JGI IMG/M metagenome (GOLD analysis project Ga0214919, IMG submission 177994) | Freshwater microbial communities from Lake Lanier, Atlanta, Georgia, United States - LL-1503 | ecosystem: Environmental > Aquatic > Freshwater > Lake | place: USA: Georgia | collected 2015-03-15
TCCGTATGATGACGATTATATAAATGCAAATAAGGGTAGAATAAACCAAATTTGGTTTATACCAGGTGTTCATTATCAACTTAGTGGGGGTGGAAAACCTACACAATTAACACAAATTGGTGCTGACTTGATAAAAACCGCTATTCTAAAATTAGATTGGGGTGGTGCTATTATTACACATAGTGGTCACGTTGAAACTGTTCTAGCTTTAGATGTAGATGGTACTGTTTATCGTTATGGTGGAAATACATCAGTTGATGGTAAAGGTGGTAATACTGGTAATGCAATGGGTATATGGGGTACAGGTGTGGGTGATTTTCCAGATGCCAAAGCTGACGGTGAAAGGGGTGGATTTTGCGTTATAACTAGATCTTTTCCTAAACACGCTACAAACAGATCTGGATTAGGAATTTCTGCTCCTTGGAAAATAACTCCAGTTGTACAAACTTATTTTGACTTTTTAGTAAAAAATCCAAATGCTGCAGAATTTGGGGTTTATAATGATTACGGTGTAATAATAAATAAAATGAATACTATATTGAATTCATCATTTTTAAAATAATATAAAGGATTTAACATGGATACTAAAAACTTTTTCAGTAAAATACGTGAAATAATACGTGAAGAAATTGAATACGCTTTAGAGAAAAAAGCAAAAACAGAATCTTCAAAAAAGAAAGTACAACAAGAAGCTCTTCAACACGGTGTTTCTTTATTCAAAAATCAATCATCTACTCCTAAACCAACAAAACAAAAACAAGTTAGAAGTGAGTTTTCAAGCATTCAAGATTTGTTGGCGGAAACAAGAAGAAGTTTACAAGAAAGTATGGAAGATGATAATTATGAAAATTCAGATAGTTATTTGAATGAAGGGTATTCTCAAAAAAGTATGGGTGCAATACCACAAGGAGTTGACCCATCAGAAGTACCGTCTGAAGTTATGAGCGCATTAACAAGAGATTATTCTGCACTTATGAAAAAGATACAAGAAAAAAATGGAGGATGATTAAATGGCAATGGTTAATTTTCGTCAGAGACTTCGTGGTTCTATTAACGACGTAGTTCTTATAAATCAGAGTGGGGTTAATAAACCAATTGGTGTTAGTATTCCGTTTAATAATCCAAAAGGTATTTTTTATAATACATTTACAAATAATGCCCAAATTCTTACAAACTTAAAGATGTTAATTTTAACACAGAGGGGAGAGCGGTATTTACAACCAGAGTTTGGAACAGATTTGAGGTACACACTATTTGAAAATATATCGGATGAGGATGATTTTAAATCAAAAATACTTGGAACTGTAACATCCGCTATTTCAAGATGGATGCCTTTTTTGCAAGTTACAAAATCAGAGGTAATTATTAATGTAAATACTAGTGACAAAATAGTTGACGAAGATCATGCAGTCAGTATAAAACTTGATATAAATATAGCAGGAACTCCGAGTTATTTACCAATAATGATATTTATATCTGAAACCGGCAATTTAACTATAAAAGAGGCGTTATATAATGGCTGATTTGATTAAAAAAGATGTACGTTATTTGGGTAGAGATTTTAATTCCATTAAAAGTAACTTAATTGATTTTGCAAAGAATTATTTTCCAGATACTTATAAAGATTTTAATGAAGCTTCACCCGGCATGATGTTTATGGAAATGGCCGCGTATGTTGGCGATGTTTTATCATTTTATACCGATACTGCTTTACAAGAATCAATGATTCTTCATGCTACGGAAAAACAGAATATAATGAATATTGCACAGTCAATGGGTTATATACCAAGATTGAGAACTGGTGCAAGTGTTATGTTGGATGTTTTTCAATTAGTACCATCGAAAACTTTTGGAATTGATGTTGTTCCAGATTTTTCTTACGCGTTTGCAATAGAGCCAGGTATGCAGGTTGGAACTGATAATTTTTCGGGTGGTACAGCTTTTAGAACAACCGAATACTTAGATTTTAAATTTAGTAGTAGTTTCTCTCCAACTGAAGTAACCCCTTTTGAAATAGATGATGTTACGGGAGAAGTTACTTTTTGGCTCTTAAAAAAGAAGGTACATGCAATTTCAGGTACAGTACAGACTAAATCTTTTTCATTTGGTTCACCTAAAAAATACGATACTGTTAAACTGACAGCTCCAAATTTAATAGAAATATTATATGGAGAAGATACAGAAGGAAATAGATGGACATATGTTCCCTATTTAGCACAGGATACAGTATTTGAACCTGTTCCTAATATACCAAGAAATGATAGAGTTCTAAGTGCTCATAGAAATGAAACTCCTTATTTATTAAAATTAAAACGTGTATCAAGAAGATTTACGGTTAAATACGGTCCAGAGGGAACACATGACATAATTTTTGGCGGTGGAATGACAAATTTTGATGATGAAATATTAGTTCCAAATCCAGACTTAGTTGGTAGTTCTTTAACTGGTATAGAGAGTTCAACTTCTCTCAATATAGATCCTTCAAACTTTTTGAACACAAAATCTTATGGATTAGCACCAAACAACACTCAGATAACAATATATTATACAACAGGCGGAGGTATTGAAGATAATGTAAGTTCTGATAATATAACTAAAGTTTATTCAAGAAAAATTTTGATGGATGAATCTGGTTTAGATAACACATTAGTTAATCAATGTATATCGAGTTTAGCGGTAAATAATGTAGAACCTGCAACAGGTGGTATTGGAGCAGAAGATGAAAATGAAATAAGACAAAACACACTTTCTAATTTTGCTACTCAAAATAGAGCAGTTACTAAAGAAGATTATATAATAAGAGCGTATAGTTTACCATCGAGATATGGTTCTATTGCAAAGGCATATGTAACAAGAAATACTCAGTTAACTTATGATGATGTTTTTTATAGTGATAGAAGACAAAATGGACTTGCTTTAGGATTTTATGTTTTAGGATATGACGGTAAAAGTAAATTAGTAACTATTAATAATGCAACTAAAGAAAACTTAAAAACTTATTTGAATGAGCATAGAATTTTAACAGACGCTATTGAAATAAAAGATGCGTATATAATAAACATCGGTATTGATTTCGATATAATAACATTACCTGACCAAAATTCTAATCAAGTAATTTTACGTTGTATAGATAGACTTAAAAAATACTTTGATATTAAAAAATGGCAAATAAATCAACCGATAGTAATTAGTAACGTTTACACCGAATTAGATAGAGTCGATGGTGTACAAACGGTGGTTAGTGTTAAATTCAAAAATTTACATGACCAAACACTCGGTTATTCAAAACATGTTTATAATTTAGATAGAGCAACTAAAAATGGCGTTATATTTCCATCTTTAGATCCATCAATATTTGAAGTAAAATATCCAGACAATGATATTCTTGGTAAAGTGAGGGCATTCTAATGATATACACAATATATCCAGAAAAAGACGCTACTATATACGAAAAGTCAGAATCAATGAATACTGGTACTGATTCTTTATTAGAACTTATGCACGAAAGTACACAAGTTTCTAAATCGTATAATAGTAGAATTCTTATGAAATTTGATGTTTCTGATATAGAAAATAGAGTTAATGCAGGTAAAATATCTCAAAATGCAAAATATTATTTAGCATTAAAATCTGTTGATGCAAGAGAAATACCACAAGAATATACAATTTACGCATATCCACTAAGTTCTTCTTGGACAAACGGTACTGGTAAAATGTCTCACAAACCAGTAACAACTGACGGTGTTTCTTGGAAATATAGAACTTCTAAAGCAGTTGGTTCAGAGTGGGAAATTCCCCCACAAGTTTCAAGTTGGGAATGGGATAATTTATCTCAAACTTGGGTTGATGCTAATATTTTATGGGGTGGTAACATAACAGCAGACGTTACTTCTTCTTACTACTCAAAAAAAGGTGGTGGTACTTGGTGGAATTATGACAATTTAGAATGTTCACAAGTATTCTCATATCAAACAGCAGATGTTTATATGGACGTTACTAACATAATTAAAAAATGGATAACTGGTTCTGGACGTTTTCAAAATGATGGTATGCTTATAAAATTTAGCGATGAATTAGAAAAAACACCACAATCATTAGCAAGTCTTAAATTCTTTGGTACAGACAGTAACACTATTTATGTTCCAAGACTTCATGTAGTTTGGGATGATTCAAGTTATTCAACTGGTAGTTTATCCAATGCAGCTTTAGAAAATTTAAACATAAATGTAAGATTGAAAAAGAATTATGCTGAAAGTGAAAAAGCAAAAATAAGAATTTACGCAAATACACGTTATCCACAAAAAAACTATACAACACAATCTTATCAAACTACAAATTATTATTTACCATCTTCATCTTATTATGAAATACGAGATGCACATACAGATGAAATAATTTTACCGTTTGATACAACTGGTTCTAAAATAAGTTGTGATAGTACAAGTAACTATTTTAATCTTTGGATGAATTCACTTCAACCTGAAAGATTTTATAGAGTGGTTCTTAAAGTTGAATCAAGTGGTGGAGATAATGTTCAAGTTTTTGATAATAATTATTACTTTAAGGTTACGAGATGAGTGATAACTTACAAAGAAATCCTGTTGGTGCAATAAGGCATATACGTTCTGAAAATAATGAAGGAATGATTGACATCGATATTGTTGATGATAGATATATTATGAGTAGTATGAATTATATTATCAACACTTCATTTAATCAAATAGAAGACGCTGTAACTTCACAATTAAATGTTTTACAACTTGCAGCAAATGCAACTTTAATGCGAGACGATGCCGCTGATAAGTTTGTTAAGAGTTTATCAAGTTTAGTAAATGTAAATTCAAATTCTCCAGATGCATTGAGAGCAAAAATAACACAATTGGAAAATCAGTTATTGCAAGTATCTAACTCAGAAAAAAGTACAGCAGAAGCCAATACTGCTTATCGTGACAGAATAAACTCTCTACGATATGAATTACAAATTTTACAAGATGCCATAATAAAAGGTTTTGGTAGTAATACTAATGGATTACCATAAAGACAACGAGATAAAAAACATATGCCAAATTTTAATTATAAAAATATTAATGATATTTTATTATCAAAAGAGCCAATTCGTGGATTAAGAACTAGTACAAGTTCTTTAACTAAAATTGTTGTACCTAAATTTGATAATATAAGTCTTGATTTCAGAAATCCTACGGATAGTATAGAAAGCGTAGAAATTCATGTGTTTAATCCACTTGGTGGTTACATAACCTCTCTATATGATTTACAAACTTGGAAAGTAGATGTTGGTACTGATAACGCGGTAAGACAAATACACTTAGATATTCATCGTGATATTTTTGACTTAAAATTACAATCATCTACATATCGAATAGTTTATAATTTCTTTAGAAACTTTATTGGTAGTGCATTCACTTCGAAAATGTTTATATCTGAAATTTCTTCAGATAGAAAAGAATTAAAAGTTTCACTTTCTGATCCAGAAAATGAAATTTCACTTGAACAGTTAAGAACATTTGTTTTAGATTATCTAACCCCAAAAACGTATTTACCACCAGTAGTTTTGAATTTTGGTGAAAATCAAATAGTTGATGTTATTAATGTAACTTCTGACGGCAGTAGAACAAGTTTCTTTGTAAAATTATTTGATCCATTACCAACTGATATTGAATTATATTATGAGTTTTGGGTTGCAAGTCAAATTATAAAACCTTATATCGATTTAGTATCGGTTGAACAAAGAGAAATTGCACAATTTGTTGAAGAAATAGCTGGACCAAACTTTGATGCCGAAATTGATTATTGGATTACAACGGAAACCGATTATAAATCTTGGACTGACTTATTATCAACAAATGTACAAACCTCACAAGAAATTCTAAACAGATATATTTTTGATTCTGGTTCAGATGTAAAATTGAATTTAGATTTTAGAGAGTTTCAAAACTTTGTATTCTACGCATCAGCAGAAGACAGAGTAGAAAATTTCTTATATAAAGTAGGACTTATAGAAACTTATAATGGACAGTTAGATACACTAAATTCATATAGTGGTTCTTTTACTGGTTCACTAAGTAACGGTGTTTGGACAAGTGGCGGTGGTACGGGTTCATATTCTGCTTCATTTGGTACAAATAAAATAACAATAACAAATTTACGTGATAAAGTTGTTGCGGGTTTTGATGAGTTTGAAAAATGGATGTATTATGAAACTACTGCAAGTAATTATTACACATACCAAGCAGATTCATCAGTTACACCGTTTCCGAAATATTCTGTAACTGGTAGTGATTATCATATTGCAACAAAAGAAGGTAAATATAAGCTTTACAAGGCAAATTCAACTGAAGTTATAACTTGGTATGAGGATTTATTAGACAAAGCAACTGATTTCGATATGCGTAATGATAGTGCTTTGAAGAAAAGTATACCCGATTTTATAACAGAAGATGATGAAAATACTGCTTATACTACTTTTATTAATATGATTGGCCAACATTTTGATATAATGTATTGGTACACAAATCACTTAACAAAGAAAAATGAAAGAGTTGAAAATCCAAAAGATGGTTTATCGCAAGATTTAGTTTATCTAGCTACAAAAAATATGGGTTGGACTTTATCACACGGAACTCAAGCAAAAGACCTTTGGGAATATGCACTCGGAGTTAGTGGAAGTGGTGATGCAATTTGGACAGGTAAGACAACAACTAATAGATACAACGCTTTAACATATGAAGAAAGAACAAAAGAAGTTTGGCGTAGAATTCTTAATAATTTACCTTACATTTATAAAACAAAAGGTACTGCTCGTGGTATAAAGGCATTATTAACTGCTTACGGTATTCCACAATCAATTCTAAGAATTAGAGAATATGGTGGTCCAGATAATGCAGATTTTGGAATGATTCCAAGAGCAGAATGGGAAAAACATACATACTTCCTTAACTTTAAGGGTAGTTTTCCAACGCCAACGCACCAACAACATATTAAAACACCTTGGGAAAAAGTATATAACTCAGCCGATGGTTGGTCATATCCAGACGCACTTACATTCCGTTGGAGAATGGAACCAGATAAATATCATACGTATGGTGCTGATTCTGTACAAACAATTCTTCAGAAAAATTCAGGTAGTAGAGTTGATTGGTTTGTTACTGCAACACATGATGGTACAGATCCAGAAAAAGGAAGTTTACGTTTTTATTTGGGTGATGGTACAAATTATGCAACCGCTTCTATAACAGACGAATACTTATACGACGATATTCCACTTAATATTTTGATTCGTAGAAGTTCAAGAAATGATTCTACTGGTTCAAACCAAATATATGATTTTATATTAAAAACTGGCAAATATGGTAAAATAGCAGTTGAACGTTCTGCTTCAATTATTGTAAGTGGAAGTTTAAGTGGAAGTTTGAATAGAGCATGGATGTCTGATGGACAACTGTTTATAGGTTCTGGTTCTAACTCACAAACAGATAATATACTTAGTGGTTCTGTTTATGAACTTCGTTATTGGTCAAATCCATTAACTACTTCATCGTTCGATAATCATGTACTTGCACCACGTTCTTATAATGGTAATACACCGACTTCTTCTTTCTATGACTTAAAAGCACAATGGAAATTCTGGCAGAAATTTGATGCAGCAGCAACTTCGAGTTTATTAAGTAGTCATCCAAATCAGAAAGAAAATAAATTTTATAGTTCTTCTAAGGTTGCAACTTTATTAGGATTAACTGAGGGTTCATTTGAACCATTGTATGAAACATATAACATGGAAGTTCCATCTGTTGCAGGTGATACACCATTTACTGAAAAAGCAAGAATTGATTCTGGTTCTTTATACACAGGTTTGAGTCACGATACTTCTGCTGAAATATCAATGTTCGATGCTTATTCAGTTGATTCAAATAAATTGATGGTTGCGTTTTCTCCACAAACAGTAATAAATGAAGATATTTATGAAGCGATTGGATACACACCGATAGATAATTACTTTGGATACTATGACAATATGTATTCAAATGAATATCCACAGTTAAAGAGATTCGCAAGAGAATATTGGCAAAAGTATAGTAATAAAAATGATTTTACGGCATACATAGATTTAATTTCAATATATGATTTTAGTGTATTTGAACAAATACGTCAAACACTACCTGCAAGAGTAAATCCAATACTTGGACTTGCAATAGAACCTAATGTACTTGAACGTTCAAAGGTAACTGGTTTACGTGGTATTTCTGCAATAGGTGGCAATGCGACGGTAAAGGAAACAGAAGACTTATCTAAGTTACCAACACCAAGTGCTGAAATAAACAGTAAAAAAACTGTTATACTTGTTGGGTTTGATGAAGAACCAATATTAGAAGCAAAATCTGTTTCTTCTGATTTAGATTTGAATTTTACAATGGGTGGTGATGCACAAGAATTAAGTCCAGAAAAAGATGTTGATGTAAAATATACACCGTACATAAATAATGTAAGTAAAATTACTTATATAGAATCATCTACGATAAAACCAAAAACAACGGTAGAATATAAACCAAGATTAATGATATTATCTGGAAGTAATAATAAACCAAAACTAAATTTATTCAATACAGATAAAAATGCAGTTTTAGACCTTGGTTATAAATCAACCACTAGCAAACTTAATCCGGCATATACTTTCTCATTTGATGATACGTTTACAACAACATATGCTCGTACAAATATAAATTGGTTTTCTGATTTAGCAGAAGATGTTGGTTTTGGTTTTGGTTGGAATGAAACTAAAAATGCAAGTGGTGCAGCAACTGCTGTATTTACACCTACACAAAAATATGCAAGTGATAATTTTTATAGTAAATTTAATTTTGCATATACAAGTAGTGCTGATTTGTTTGAGAACAAATATTCAAGTTATACATTAGTAGAATCAAACAATCTCAATCCACACAATTCTTCAACACCTACTAAAAATAGGGCGTTTGACGGTTGTAAATTATCATCACCTGACATTAATATTGTTGATTTTGATAATTATGGTCCTTGGCAACCTTGTGTTTTTATAGTAAAGAGATGTGATGGTCCAAGACCGTGTAAATAAAATAATGTTATTAAAAAAATGGTTTTTTATTAGTAATCTAATAATTATAGTAGTAAATAATTTATTTCAAAAAGGAGTATAATATGGGTTATTTGGATAACACAACGGTAACTATTGACGCAATTCTTACTAAAAAGGGTAGAGAGCTTCTCGCAAAAGGTCGCAGTCAGTTTAATATTACAAAATTTGCATTAGCCGATGATGAAGTTGATTACGATTTATGGAATCCTTCACATCCACTTGGTATTGATTATTTCGGAACAGTTATTGAAAATATGCCAATAACGGAAGCAGTTCCAGATGAAACTCAGTCATTGAAATATAAATTAATTACTATGGATAGGGGTCAGATTTCTATTCCGTACTTAAAAATATCTCCAAATTTAGGAACAGATGGTGGGTTTACAATAGATAATTTAGCAAATGTTACACAACCAATAAATCCAACAACATGGCAAGCTACCAATACTAGTCCACAACTAACAAGTTTGAATACAAGTTATACATTTACTTTGTTGGATAATACATATGTAACTATTACTACACCACCTGTAACAGGAGTTGGAACTGGTCAATCTGTTACAGTCGAATCAAATAGTATTGTATTAGCACCAAGACAATTACCAATAACTTCTGATAAAAAAACAAAACTGATTATTACTGGAACTTCAACTGGTGCAAGACTAGTTCTTCCCATTACTATAAAATATATAGCACCAACGACTGTATAATCATTTTAAAGTTTTTATAAGAAAAAAATAGGAAATAATACATGGGAACAACAAAAATTTTCAAACAAGTTGAAAACACAGTATTTGCTACATCCGATCAGAATAGAGCTGAAAAGTTAATTTATACAAGAGGTTTGTGGGATGCTACACTAGCAAACTTAAAGACATTTTATACAAGTTCCGCTCAGAATACTAAATCAAAATCATATTATTACGAAGTTTGGTCTTCTGCTTCATTAGATTGTAACGATGTAAAAATGTTTTCAGTTGCTTACGGCAACAAGAATGGTTCGGGTTCATTGAACGAAGGTGGGGAAGCAAATGACACACCATCGAGAGCAGTATACTCACAATATAAACTTTCTTGTTTGGACGGAGACGAATCAGGATTTTATATATCTGGATCAAGTCAATATAGAGAAATGAAACATTTTTACGCGATAAATATAAATCGTGATAAATTTGGTGATAAATTAGATCCAGGAAATTTTGAGATAAGTTTAGTAGAACTTTCTGGTAGTGCATATTCTAATAATTACTTTACTGGTAGTAAAGTTCAAGTTAGTTCTTCTAATAAATTAATTACTCTGATAGATGATTCAAACGATCCATCGAATAAATATGAATTTAGTGGTCAACCATCAATTGTAAGAAATGTTGTTAGTGGTACATTAAAGGATGGAGTTTATATTTCACCAGCAGGTGTTCCTATTTCTTATGGTTTAGTTTTTCCAGATAGAGGTGTAATTTTATTAGACGCAGATGTTTTAAATACAAGTGCATCATTTAATACCGTTACTGGTAGTAATGTTGCAGGCGATAACTCAATGAAATTATTTACATCTATTAGTGGTGCTGCATCTGTTGCAAATTCAGGATTTACTGCAAGAGCAATGGATATTAAAAATCAACAATATGTTTTTGTTAGAGTAAATAATGGAGACTTTAATTATTCAAACAATCCAACTTATGTGACTTCTTCACTTGCTTTGGGTGATAAAGGCATGATTCGTGAAGATTCATTTAAGGAATATCCGTATACATACATAACAACTGTTGGTTTATACAACGACTTGAATGAACTCTTTGCAGTTGGTAAAATGAGTAAACCCGTAATAAAATCACCAACATCAGAATTATCAATAACCGTTAAATTAGAGTATTAAAGTTATGCCAGATCCATACATTTATAAAGAGTTTGATGATACAACGGATATTTTGTATAATCAAAGAGAATTAGTTACAGCACCATTGTGGTCAAATGGTCAAGCAGCACTTAATAAAGTATTTACAAGTTCATTTCAAACCGATACTCAAAAAGAGTATTATTATGAAGTTTGGAACAGTCAATCAAGTGCTCAAGGTGCTGAACCACAATTCTCTATAATTTACGCTGATTTACCAGGTAGTGGTTCGGGTACAGGTTCATTTGCTGATGATTTATTAATACGACCAACACGAACAAACTACTTACAATATAAACAACTGTTATTACCACCTGGTATAGATACATTTACATTTATGGATGGTTATACATCAGAGCAATCATCGGAATATGTTTATATTATAAACATTAATCGTTCAAGATTCAAAGACAGAGTAGATACAGGAAAATGGCAATTAGCACTTGCTGCTGTAAATCATCTTGGCCAAATAAATCCTACTGCAAGTATTATTACTCTTATAGATGATTCTGGTGGACCAACAAGTGAATTAACAGCACAAGGTGGAAGAGTTTACAATATTCGTAGTGGTACTTTAGCAGATGGTGTTAAGACAAATGATTTAATGCCGTATGGTTTATTTTACCCAGATAATGGTATAATGGTACTAAATGGAATTGCTCTTGATAAATCCGCTTCTTTTGGAACAATACGATTAGCTGAACCAACGACTGGTAGTGATGTAAAGAATGGTTTAAAATTGTTTACTTCTATTAGTGGAGCAATGGCAAAAAATCAAAGTTATACATCATTTCAAGGTAGAACAAATGAAGTAATTTCTTCCATGTATTACTTTGCAAGACTTCAATGGACAGAATTTAATTATACTAACAATGAAAGTTTTTATGATTTAACATCAGGTAGATACGGAATGGTAACACATTCACAGATGTTGTTAAATCCCGAAGTATTTCCAACTACCGTTGGTTTATATGATGATGATGAAAATTTATTGGCAGTTGCTAAATTAAGTAAAGCACTAAAAAAGACATTTGATCATGAAATGATAATTAAAATTAAGTTAGACTACTAATAGAGTTATATAAAATGAGCGTTTTTATACCAATTTCAGAACAAGATTACATAAACCTTAAAAAAGAAGATGTACAAGGCATTATTGATGCTCTCTATAATGCCAATACTACAAATGATAGAAATGCTGTTGAGACTTATGCGGGTTTATTGGATAATATTGTAAAGAAAGCAGGCTATCTTTCATTATTGGAAGAATCACAAGTTATATCAACTATA
>Ga0214919_10009767_pt1 | contig 12313 bp, 12 predicted proteins | sample LL1503_MetaG_FD_177994 | JGI IMG/M metagenome (GOLD analysis project Ga0214919, IMG submission 177994) | Freshwater microbial communities from Lake Lanier, Atlanta, Georgia, United States - LL-1503 | ecosystem: Environmental > Aquatic > Freshwater > Lake | place: USA: Georgia | collected...
TTAGCACTTGTAGGTGTAGGTGTGCCATCGAGAAAATATCGACAGAAAATATCTCATGCATTACTAAAAGTATAAGTGCCTTCGCCTGTTGCTACGCTACTAACAGTCATTTTTGGTCCAACCGATTTCAGTTGAACAACATCGCCGATTTTAAATTGTTGATTTGCCATTTGTATAAAAATAATTATTTTATAAAATATAATAAGCAATGAAACAAATTCAAGTTTTTTTTGATATATCTTGATTTTTCACGATTTATGAAAATTCATTTTTGTAAATAAAATACACAAATGCTAACCCAAATAACCCTGCAAAATTTTCGATGCTTCACCTTAAACAGGTTCGGATTTGAAAAAATCACCTACATTTGCGGGGAAAACGGTTGCGGAAAAACCTCAATTTTGGAGGCAGTTTCAATGTTAAACGGGCAAAATTCCTTCCGTGGCAACAACGAAGAACTTATTCGCAACGGCGTTGGAATTTTCGAAATTATGGGCGAACTTGACTGTGGCAGTGTGTTTATTAAGCACGATGGGGAGAAAAAACTTCTTGAATTTGACGAAGAGAAGGTGAATCAAAACCAATTAAAAAAGCTGATTTGCCCAGTAATTTTCACGCCTAATCACGAACTTTCGCTTTCTACGAATTCGCAGACTCGCACTTTTTTTGATAAACTTTGCCTTGCGCTTTTTCCAAACCACGAAACTTTGCTGAATAAGTGCAGGGATCTATATTCCGAACGCCTCAAAATTCTTCATTTAAGCGGGAACAAAACTTGGCTTGATTCCATCGAAGAACAGATTTCGCAAAATCTTACGGTAATTTTGTTTAACAGATTAAATTTTATACAAAAACTTGCGGAATTTTTTAAGGAAATAAATGTCACACACACGGTTGATGTTCAAAACCAATATGTTTCAATGTTGAAAAATAAGGAAACATTTTCTTCAATTGAACAAAAAATTGTTGGAGATTTGTTTTTCTCACGCGAAGCGGACAAAGCCCAAAACAGAAATTCAATCAGTGTGAATGATGTTGATTATCAGCTAACATTTAGCGGGAAGAATTCTTGTTTTGCATCGTCTGGTCAACAAAAATTACTTGGTTCTTTGATAGCAATTGGAACCGGATACTTCGCACAAAAAAGCCATAATGGTGTAATAATTTTACTTGACGACATTACCGCAAAAATTGATGAAAAAAATCAAAATTTCCTTCATTCAATAATTGAATTTTCCAATTGCCAAACAATTATTACAACAATCAATTTGCTTGTGAATAATCATTTTAATATCAACCTTCCTTAGGAAGCAAGTTTGCAAAAAAGTTGGAAATCAAACTTTACTTGACAAAATAAAATCTCACTTCAAAACTTATTCACTTAATGAAATTGGTAAAATCATGAAAAAAATTTCTAAAATTCTGATAGCAAACCGCGGTGAAATTGCCGTTCGTTGCATTAAAACAGCAAAAAAACTTGGCATTAAAACCGTTGCGGTTTATTCCGATGTCGACGCAAGCTATCCATTTGTAATGATGGCAGACGAAACCCATCACATTGGTGCGTCTTCCGCAAAAGAAAGTTATTTGAATATGGAAAAAATTCTTGATGCCGTTCGAAAATCTGGAGCAGACGCCGTCTTCCCCGGTTACGGATTTCTTTCCGAAAACGCAGAATTTGTTGCAAGACTTGAAAAAGAAGGAGTTGGCTTTATTGGACCAAACGCCAAAGCAATCCTTTCAATGGGGGACAAAATCACCTCAAAAGCCATCGCAAAAAAAGCGGGAGTCAACACCATTCCGGGTTGTCAGGATGTTATTCGCGACGGCGACCATGCAATTAAAGTTGCAAAGGAAGTTGGATTCCCTGTAATTCTTAAAGCAACAGCAGGTGGCGGTGGAAAAGGAATTCGTATTGTTTACAAAGAAGAAGATGTTGCACAGGCGTTTCAGTCTGTTACAAACGAAGGCGAAAAAGCATTTGGCGATGGAAGAATTTTCATCGAAAAATTTATCGAAAACCCAAGACACATTGAAATTCAAATTATTGCAGATAAACACGGTAATGTTGTTTGTTTAGGTGAACGCGAATGCTCAATTCAGCGAAACAACCAAAAAGTTATTGAAGAAGCACCAAGTTCATTCATGATTCCCGACGTTCGCAAGGAAATGTATCGCCAATCAACGCTTCTTGCAAAGGAAGTTGGCTACGATTCCGCTGGCACTATGGAATTTATTATGGACAAAAACCATAATTTCTTCTTTTTGGAAATGAACACTCGTCTTCAAGTTGAACACCCTGTTACGGAATATATTACCGGGCTTGACTTAGTTGAACAAATGGTTTATTCAGCAGAAGGCAGGAAACTTGAATTTTCCCAAGAAGATATTAAATTGAAAGGCTGGGCGATAGAATCTCGCATTTGTGCTGAAGATCCTTCAAAAAACTTCCTTCCATCGATTGGTAGAATTTCAACATACATAACCCCACAAACAAGCGAAACCGTTCGTGTTGACAGTGGAATTAGGGAGGGTCTTTCAATTACACCATACTACGATTCCATGATAGCAAAGCTGATAACATTTGGGCAAACTCGCGAAGAAGCACGCGTGAAAATGGTGGAATCTTTGAATCAATTTGTGATTGATGGTCTTGATAATAACATTTCGTTTGTTCAATCAATTTACAGCAATCCAAAGTTTATTTCTGGCGATATTTCCACCGCTTTCATTAAAAACGAATACCCTGACGGTTTCACAGGAAGTGCTGAAGTTACTGAAGAAACAACGCGTCTTTTTGCTTTTGCTTCGTGCATTGCACATTTGGAAAACAACCGCAAACTGGAAAACATTTCAGATAAAGTGTTTCAAGCCAAGCAGACTCGTACCGAAATTACGAATTTCATTCTTTTTTTAGACGAAAAACGCATATCAATCAAGCTTCTTTCACACGACGGCACCCGCCTTCACATTGAAATTGATAACCAAAAATACGAATTTACATATTCCTACAAACTTGGTGGGCGACTCGTAACAATTTTCTGCGAAAAACTTTACTATGTGCAAATTAAAAACAGGAAGTCTTCGTTTGTTTTGGAACATAATGGCGTAAAAAAAGAGGTTATGCTTCGAAACGCGCGTACTGCCGCACTTTACGAAATTTGCGTCAACAACAAAAGCGATGCCTTATTCCAAAAGGAATTTGAATCTCCATTAACAGGATTAATTGTGAACATTCATGTTCAAGAAGGTGCTGTTGTCAAAGCAGGAACTTTACTTTTAACAATTGAAGCAATGAAAATGGAAAACGCATTTTACGCTGAAGGCGATGCTGTTGTTAGCAAAGTGATTGCAAAAGCGGGAAAAACTGTTAATATGGGCGACCTTCTAATCGAATTTTTGCCTCTGGAAAAATAGCATCAAAGCAATTTTATGCGTAGAAGTAATTTTCCACGCAATTTTTTGGTAATTATAGAAAGATCTTCACGAATCTCTTTTTCCCAATTTGCAAAACAGAATCATTTTGAAGTTCAAAATTGATATCCGTGCAAGGGTTTGCATCAATTTTGATAGAATTCTGTGCTATGAGTTTCTTGGCTTCGCCTCGTGAATTTGCAATTTTGGATTCAACCAAGGCATCAACAATATTGCTTGATAAAACCTTAATTTCAGGCATTTGCGTTGAAAGTTCGCCTGATTCATAGATTTTTTGAGCAGATTTCAATGCTTCCATCGCCAAAACTTCCCCATGAACAACCTTTGTTGCTTCAAAAGCAAGAATTTTCTTCGTTTCGTTGATTTCACGCCCATGAAGTGGCAGTTTTTCAATTTTTTCTTGCGATAAATCCGTGAAGAATTTTAGGCATTTTTCGATATCTGAATCGTCAAGATTCCGGAAATACTGGAAATATTCAAAGTGCGAAAGCTTTTCTTTTGCAAGCCACACCGCACCATTTACGGATTTCCCCATTTTTGTTCCATCAGATTTTGCAATCAAAGAGCAAGTTAAGCCAAAAGTTTCGCGGCGTAAAATGCGAGAATTCAAATGTGTGCCTTGCAGAATGTTGCCCCATTGGTCAGAACCGCCAATTTGTAAAAGGCAATTTTCATTTTTTGCAAGATGATAGAAATCATAGCCTTGGAATATCATGTAATTTAGTTCCAAAAATGACATATGGTTGCCATTTTCCATGCGAGTTTTCACCGAATCCATGCCAAACATTTGGTTTGCGGAAAAATGGTTTCCAACTTCACCAAGGATTTCCAAGTAGCCTTTTTTGGAAAGCCAGTCGTAATTGTTAACAACCTTGATATTTTCGCCAAGAATTTGCGTGAAATTTTTCGCAATTCCGAGCATATTTTGGGCTATTTGATCATCAGAAAGTGGTTTTCGAGTTTCATCGCGACCGGTAGGGTCCCCAATTTTAGTAGTAGCACCGCCAAGAAGTGCAATCACATTATGCCCGTGGCGTTTGAAAATTCGACACATCATGAGGGTCATCAAATTTCCAACATGAAGCGAATTTGCGGTGAGGTCGTACCCAGCGTAAAGCGTGATTTTCCCATTTTTGCAAAGGGAATCTAATGCTTTAATGTTCGAGCAGTCCTTGATAAACCCACGCCATTTAAGTTCTTGCAAAACGGAAGATTGTGGCAAAAATTCTTCCTCAACTTTTAATGCAACCTTATTTTTTCCTTTCAACATATTCAAACGATTCCGTGTTGATGATAATAATTTCGCCAGATTCAATAAACGGTGGAACGGAAACTTTGAAACCGTTTTCCAAAATTGCAGGTTTGAAAGAATTTGTTGCCGTCTGGTTTTTAATAGCAGCATCTGTTGTTTCAACTTTCCCTTCAACTTTTAATGGAAGACGCACGCTTATTACTTGTTCGCCAATCATTTCAAGGGTTAATTCCATTTCCTCGTTCAGAAAAACTCTTGCATCGCCAACAATGTCATATTCAACAGGAACTTGTTCGAAGTTATCGGCAAGCATAAGGACTAGTGCGGAACCATCGTCGTACATAAGTGATGCTTTACGAGTTTCAACAAAAATGATTTCAACATTTTCGTCAGACCTAAACCTTTCGTTCAATTTTGAACCAGTTTGAATGTTTTTTAATTCTGCTTGAATAAATGCACCGCCTTTTCCGGGTTTTACATGCTCAGTTTTAACAACTTTATAATTTCCGTTGTTAACTTTCACAACATTCCCGATTTTTAATTCGTTAGCAATTGGCATATAGTATAAATATTTTCCTCAAAATATCACTGGATAATTAAATTTCAAGGAAAAAATAAAATTCAGAAATTTTCCAAGCTATTTTCCAAGTTCAAAAACATCGTGAAGTGAACGCACCGCAAGTTCTTCGTATTTTTGCTCAATCAACACCGAAACCTTGATTTCCGAAGTTGAAATTGCAAGGGGCTTAATGTTATTATTCGCAAGTTCGGCAAACATTTGGTATGCAATTCCAGAATTAACTTTCATTCCAATTCCAATAACGGAAACTTTGGCGATGTCCTCACGCACTTGATATTCTTTATATTCAAGCACGGTTTTATTCACTTCCAGCAGAGTTTTTGTTTGGTTAAGATCCGTCGCATTAATTGTGAAAGCAATGTTTGTTAAATCCTCAATTCGTGGTTCGTTTATAATCATATCCACGGTAATTTGTGCATCTGCAAGAATTTTAAATAGTTTTGCTGCGGTATCAACAGCGTTTGGCATTCCTTTGACCTTAATTTCCACATCGTTTTTGTTTGAAGTAACGCTGGTTACGAGTCTTTTTTCCATCATAGTTTCGTCATTAGTTAAAATTGTTCCAATAATTTTGTTGTTGGGGTTTTCCGCAAAAGAAGACAGCACTTGAATATCCACATTGTGCGACATTCCAATCATAACCGAGCGTGGCTCCAAAACTTTCGCACCAGATGATGCCATTTCAAGCATTTCTTCGTGTCCAACAAAATTGAGTTTTCTTGCATTTTTGACGATTCGAGGGTCCGAAGTATAAACTCCGTCAACATCGGTGTAGATATCGCACCTTTTTGCCTTTAGTGCAGCTGCAATTGCAATGGCGGATGTATCCGAACCACCACGACCAATCGTCGTTTGCCTTCCTGTTTCACTTGAAAACCCTTGAAAACCTGTGATAATTGGAATAATTCCATCTTCCAAAAGTTCAACAAGTTTTTCTGTTTTGATAGTTTCAATAATTGCACTGCCGTGGTTTGATGATGTTTCAAAACCCAATTGCCAGCCTGTAATTGAGCGGGATTTGTAACCCATTTTGTTCAAAACAACGGCAAGAAGTGCACACGAAACTTGTTCGCCCGTTGAAACGATTGAATCATATTCTGCCATTGTTTCGCGTGTTTGGGAGGTTTCCCCAAGGGCATCGTTAAAAAGCCCAACAAGGCGATTTGTTTCGCCGGACATTGCCGAAGCAACAACAACAACCTTATTTCCATTGGAAATTTCTTGAATAACCTTTCGTGCAACATTGGTAATTCTTTCAATCGAACCCATTGAAGTTCCGCCAAATTTTTGCACGATGTACATATTTCAAACACTAATTTTCCTTGATATTTTCAAGCATTTTTTGTTTTGTCAACATTTTTTGTCAAGAAAATTTCGATTGTTGGAATATTTTCAGACTGAATTGTTGATTATTAAATTAATAAGTTTATGACTAAGAACTTAAATTGGTGCTTTATATGAAAAAAATTTTAATTACAGGCGGAACGGGTTTTATTGGCAGGGCGTTATTGTGTGAATTATTAAAGATGGGTTATCAATTGTATGTACTAACGCGAAACAAGGCAAAAAGTGCATCTGATTTTTCAAACAATAATGTTATTTTGATATCAAGCCTTGAAGAAATTGAAACATTGTGTGAAATTGATGCAATTATTAACCTTGCAGGCGAACCGATTGCTAACAAAAGATGGACCGTTAAGCAAAAAAATATTCTTTTACAAAGTCGATTAAAAATAACACACCAAGTTGTTGAACTTTGTAAGCGTTTGGAAGTTAAGCCAAAAGTTTTAATTAGTGCTTCTGCCGTTGGTTTTTATGGAAATTGTGGCGATAACATTATTGATGAAACCTGTGAATTGATAGACGCAAATAGCAATTCCAAAAAAATATTTGCAAGGCACCTTTGTTGCTTGTGGGAAAGCGAGGCTTTGAAGTGTAATATAAGAACTTGCATTGCAAGATTTGGCGTTGTTTTGGATAAAAAACAAGGAGCATTCAAAAAAATGTCTATGCCTTTTTCACTTGGGATTGGTGGTAAAATTGGCAATGGGAAACAATATTTTTCATGGATACACATTCAAGATGCTGTAAATGCTTTGATTTTCCTAATTCAAAATGATAACTTAAGCGGTGTTTTTAATATAACTTCACCAAGACCCGTAACAAATGAAGAGTTTACAAAGTGTCTTTCAAGAACTTTGCAAAAACCGGCTTTTTTCCATATTAACTCGGGAATAATTAAATTACTTTTCGGGCAAATGGGCGAAGAAATTTTACTTTGTTCACAAAGAGTTCTGCCAGGAAATTTGGTAAAAAACGGCTTCAAATTTAAATACGACACTATTGAAGAGTGCTTAAAAGTGTTGTGTTTTTGACATTATAGCTCTTGTTATGAACATTTTGGATATTTTGTTGTAAATTTTCCGATCCCTCAGTTTTCATAAATCTTTTTTTAGTATTATGTTCTCCATTTTTAAACATTAGCTTATCACCAACCCGAACATTGTTGATATCAGATTCTGAGAATTGACTTAAATTGCAATTTGAAAAGTGATTTAGTTCTGAGAATTGACTTAAATTGCAATCTAAAAAGTTATTTCGTTCTGAGTATTCCGATTCATCACCAACCCGAACATTGTTGATATCAGATTCTGATAATTGACTGAAATTGCAATCTAAAAAGTTATTTCGTTCTGATAATTGACTGAAATTGCAATCTAAAAAGTTATTTCGTTCTGAGTATTCCGATTCATCACCAACCCGAACATTGTTGATATCAGATTCTGAGAATTGACTTAAATTGCACTTTGAAAAGTTATTTTGTTGTAAATTTTTCAATCTCTCAATGTTCATACGTATTGGTTTATCATTATGTCCTCCATTATATTCTTTATGTTCATAATCTTTACACATTGGCTTAAACCTTTCCTTCATGGTTGCATTATACTCTTTTGTGTGGTTAATAATAGAGTCATTATTTGCATAATAATGCATCACATCTGCATTTTCCAATCTGCAACGATTTTGTGCAATTGTTTGAATATACTTTTTTATAGATGGAGTCCTACCCCAATTACCAGTAAATGCTTTTGCAATCCATAAACCTGCAGCCGGCAATTTACCAATGCGGCTTTGCCCAATATTTGGCAGGGGGTTTATTAAGTCAATATTGGTAATTTTATTCAAAATATTTTGTCCATCTTTTGTATCTGATGAAATTGCCGCAAGAAATGCAAAAGCATTTAAACCACCAAATGATGCCCCTTGAATTTCTATTGTTTTTGCATTTATTAATTTGTCCTTATTTTTTAGGTATATATCATGAGCCTTTCTTTGAAGTGCGTTCTTACTAAGCCTAATGTCCATAGTTCCGGGAACAACAATTGTATTGTTAAATGTTTTTATAATATTCAGTTGTTGTTTTAGGCTGGCTAATTTTTTTTGGGATTGCTCTCTATATATCTCTGCTTGTGCTTTGTTACCTTTTTCTTGTTCCTCTTTTATGAAGTTCGTATCCCATGCTGTAATTTTTGAAATTAGATTTTCTACATCCTTTTCAGATCTTGCTGTTGGTTTGTAGAAATCTCGTACCTCTATTACTGGACGTTCATCGAAACTAAAACCGTAAAATTCTATAATTTGATGTGTGTTACTCATGTATTTTAAATTAACTAATATACAATGTTAGCACATTTTCACACACAATGCAAGGTTTTTGTGGGAATGACGAATGAAATGAGGAATTTTCGCCGAAAAGTTTGCCAAAACCCTCACCACTTTTAATTTGACATTTCAAAATTCACAACTAACAATTTCCTTTGGCACGTTGTGTTTTAAATGGTGAAAAATTTAAAGGAAAAAACGCTGGTGGGTGATTAGGGATTCGAACCCCCGACCAATTGATTAACAGTCAACTTATCTAGCAATTTTTAAGTTCAATTAGTAAAAGACTTTTTTGCATAAACCCTTGTATTAATTGGTTTTGTGCGTGGTTTATTCTTGCAAATGATTTATTTTGATTGACAATTATTGCATTCAATTTTATTCTTTTACGGACAAGGAGCGGACAAGAAAGTTTTTTAAAATCCTTGTGAACACTTGCTTCATAGTAGTAGTAATAATTTTATACGGACACAGAATATGCCAAAAATTTCCGATATTTCAATAAATGATAGGTTTGTCAAGGCTCTTGAAACGCCTCAAAACACTGCTCATAAGATTTATTGGGACGGTAAAACTACTGGCTTTGGAGTTCGCATCACGCAAAGTGGAGCGGTTTCGTTTGTTTTGCGGTATGTTTTGAATTGAAGGGAGCGAAAATACACAATTGGGAATTATCCAACGCATTCGGCACTTTCTGCCCGTGAAACTGCAATTAAATTGAAAGGTGAAATTGCAAAAGGTTTCGACCCTTTGGAGGAGCGAATAACCGATTACAACGCCTACACTTTGAACGAATTGGTTGTGGAATATATTGCAAAAATGAAAGGGAAGTTGCGAGATAACACAATTAAAATGTATAAAATATTTGCAAATACACACATTAATAACGGCGTTGGTAAGTACAAAATTAATTCAATACGCAAAAGAGAAATTGAAATATTACATCATAATTTATGTGAAACGCCCTCCCTTGCCAATAGATTATTGATTATGCTTTCCTCAGTTTTTAATTATGCAATAAACCACGGAATGATTACTCAAAACCCCTGCCTTGGAATTAAGAAATATGCGGAAGAAAAGCGGGAAAGGTATCTTGCAAAAAGTGAAATTGAAGGAATTTTGACCGCACTAAATTCAAGCACTTATTTTTTGGAAGTTTGTGCAATCAAGCTTTTGCTTTTGACTGGCTCTCGTAAAAGTGAAATTCTGCAAGCAAAATGGGAACAATTCAATTTTGACGAACGAATTTGGCTAAAACCCTCAACATCCACAAAGCAAAAGAAAGTTTCGTTAATTCCACTCAATACATTTGCAATTGAAATTCTACTTGAAATGAAGGCAAATATTGGCAAGGAAAAAGAATGCGTGAATGGCGAAATTATAAGCACAAGCCAGCACCTTTTTTGGAACACAAAAACAAAAAAACCACTCGGTGACATCAAACGCTTTTGGTCTACACTTTGCAAAACCGCTGGAATAGAAAACCTTCATATGCACGATTTACGCCACACCTTTGCTTCGATTCTTGCAAACAATGGTATTGACTTACACCAAACGGGAAAGCTGCTTGGGCATTCTAATTCACGCACAACGGAACGCTATTCGCATTTACATAACCAAACTCTACGAAATGCAAGTGAGCTTGTTGGTGGTGTTGTGATGGGTGGGAAGTAGGAAAAAGTCTCCGCACCTGACACTGATGTTGATCGAAACCTCACAGGAGAAGCCACGGAGCCCACTGAATATAGTGCAACATATTACTTGCAATTTGTCAAGCATAAATTTAAGGAAATATGAAATATTTTACACAAATGGAAGGAAGCCAAGAAATTGAAATCTTGTTATCAAGCAAAAGAGTGAGCGTTTATAAGAAAATTGATGCAAATAATTGGTTTGCGGAATACACAAAAGATATTGAACTTGGGAAATCATTTTATGAAAAATTCCATTTTGTTGAAATATTTCTAAGAAATAAAATTGATTATGAATTTCAAAAGGTTTTTGGAAGTGAATGGCTTTTAAGTTGCATTCAATTTGCAAGGAAAGAACAGAGTAAAATTCAAAGAACTATTGATATTTTAACCGAAGAACGCAAGAAGATCGAACATTCAAATATACTTTCAAATCTTTCTTTTGGCTTTTGGGTGGGATTGTTTCATGGGTTTTACCACGATACCGTATGGACAAGAAAGCACAATTTACTCAAATCCATTTTTCCACATTTAATGGCTCACGAACGAAGCCTCAAACAAATTGAAAAGGAACTTGATGTAATTCGCAAATTAAGAAATAGAGTATTCCACTTTGAACCGCTTGTTAATTCAAACACGCAAGAATGCCTTGCATTGATTGAAAAATATGTGCGTGGGATTGGTGGTTAGAACACCACCACGCTTTCTTCCTTAAAATGTTGAAGCAGGTTGTATGTAAGTTCAATGTTGAGAGAGCAATCCCTTGCAAAGAACTTAAATTCCTGCTTGCCGTATTTTTGAATTAACGCAAAAATATCCTCCATTTGAAGCAAATCCCGCTCCAAAATAACAAGAGCAGGACGCACACCCTCAAATTCAGATTTCAGCAAATAAATCTCCTTTTCGGCAATCTTCTCCACCTTGAAATTCAAGCCATAGCCGTAATAAAGTGCAAGGTGGTTTAAAATAAAGTTGCTGTCCTGCAAATTTCCAAGGCTCCAAAGGCTTGTGGCGTCTGGGTTTTGGGTGAGTTTCAACGCCTTAAAGCCCGTGTCAACGCCCTTATATTTTCCACCCGCACGGCGAACTCGCTCCATCGTGATATCCGAAATCACCCTGTAGCCCGCCTTGAAAGCCTCCTTGCTTTCGGAGATTTTCTCCGGCAGTTGCACCAAAATAAACTTTCGCCCGCCAGCTGGTTTGCCGTCGCTCAAAAGTCCGTCTTTTTCGGCTTTTTGGGTTTCCTCAAAGTTCAGCTCCATCACGGCTTGGGCGGTTGTTCCACTTCCTGCGAAGAAATCCAAAATGAGGTCGTTTGGGGCGGTGGACATATTGAAAAGTCTCTTTAATACGATGTGTGATTTTGGATTATTAAAAATATCTCTTTTACCATTAAACAATTCCTCCAAAACATTGGTACCACTTCTTCCATCGTTGTAAATGATCGATCTTAGTATATCTTTTGCATTTTCTAACCTCTTTTTAGGTTTGATTGAAATATTTTCATCTTCTCCAAACAGTATATCATTATTGTGTATCATTTTTTTCATAGTTTCCTCTGGAATTCTTAGAACCTGTTAACATAAATTCAATCCAATTCTGATCATTACAATTTTGATATAATTCTCAGAAGAGCGAGGTGTAATTTCATAATCTTTGGATAATCTTCTGAAGTTGTTTAGCCAAGCAAAA
>Ga0214919_10009768_pt1 | contig 12313 bp, 13 predicted proteins | sample LL1503_MetaG_FD_177994 | JGI IMG/M metagenome (GOLD analysis project Ga0214919, IMG submission 177994) | Freshwater microbial communities from Lake Lanier, Atlanta, Georgia, United States - LL-1503 | ecosystem: Environmental > Aquatic > Freshwater > Lake | place: USA: Georgia | collected...
GAGTAGTAGCGTTAGGTATGTCGGTAGGGCCTTGGATAATTGTAACAGCATGTCCTGCCTCCTCTAATAGACGAGGTACATGGGTCTTCCATTGACCAGTGTACCTTGTTTCAACTGCTTCTAGATCAACTAGAAATACAGCCATTATTGTCCTCGATTTTGTTTGTTATAGACGATACCATTACGGGCCTGCCATTGTTGACGTTTCTTTCGACGCTCTTGCCATTCTTTATATTCTGGTGATTTGTATAAATCAGCAGGATCATATTTGATCATACGGAAACGACAGTAGTTGCACCATGCGTCTAAGTCATTGAAAATCTGACGTACTTCCGGGGTTAGACGTAGATACTTGTTTACCCAATTTGGATTTGCCACGATAAATCTCCTTATATAGTGACAGATTGTAAAGGACGAGTACAGTTGTACTCAACATAACACCCATTTTCGCCATCTTCAGATACTTCTATCCAAACATCACGATTGAGATATTTTGCGGCGATCTGTAGGTACAAATCATCCGCTATCATTTCACAGCTCTTGTAGTTCAACTCTAAAATGTTGCTACCGTACAAGGATTCGAGCCAGCGTTTGAACTGGATGAACTCAAGCTCTCTGTCGTCGTGGAACACATCGATGCACACCCTGAAATGAAAGATATGACGATGAGGACTAGCAAGAAACGAAACATTATATTCATCATCAGTATTTAGTTTAGGATCTGTTGCGGCTGCAGGAAAGCAATGGATGCCTTCCTTTTGAAAGGTGACCCATACTTTCTTTTGGCTCGCCTGGATAATCCTATCTATACGTTCACGTTCTGCTTGTATCATTTTATAATCTCATCTTTACCGTATTGATCCCAATTAGTAAAGCTCTCTGTTGTTGTTAAATCACGTAAGCGATGACACCAAACACCTGGGTTTGAATGATCAAAGTCTAGATCGTCTAGCTTAATTGTAGCATTATATCCCAGCTGTGTCAAGTAGGGCAATTTTACCGAAAGTTGTGGAATAAATCTGCGATGTTCTACTAACGGGCCTTCTAATAATCCTTCAACACAGGTTATATCTAAATCTAGTGTGCACCAAAATTTGGCATCTAAACATTGTGTAATCATAACTTCCCATTGTTTCCAAACCCTAGCATCATCACTTTCAATCTTTGGAAAACTTTGATTAGCACCAAAATAGATATGAGTACAATCTTTTTCTTTGGCTAGAGCAATAATCTCTTCTGCATGGTGTACACCTACTACAAACAATGTCATCATACCGTATGCGGGTGTACGTTCGATCTCCACACCTGTAAAGTATGTTATGTTTTCTTTTATACCGTCGGTATAATCACGTTTCATTTATATTACTCTTCTAATTGATTTTCAAGATTGTCAAGATTGACTTCATCTAATCCACTATCATCTGTGTGATATTCTTCTATCTCTTCATCATTGGCAAATAAATCATTAAATGTAGTACTAGAGTTCATAGTCTTTTTACCTATAGCGCCGCGAGTTCCAATGATTCCCATCCAATATTTGTTGTAATATTCAATTAATGCTAAGGCATCTTCTCGGTTGTCAAGTGCGAATATCATATCTACTATGTCACGGAAGTTGTTTATGCCATAGTTCCTCGGAGTCTTCTTGTCTGCTGTTTCAGAATTCAACATAGCTGGACGTATATTAAGATCATATTCACGATTGGCTTGTTGTACCGCTGTCAAATGGCTCCAAACATTATGTCCCATCTGTATGGCATAGCTAAAACTATCCCACGAAGTCTTGCCTTCCTTGTGGATCTTATTAAGATCACCTGGCGCATAGATACAAATATCTTTAATAGTGCAACGGTGGCTCACTGGACTTTCTGTAAAATTAGCAAAGATCTTATCTTGTATGACAGCATCTTTAAATCTGCGTGTGTCCTTGGCATACTTCTTATCATCTACACTAGGTACCATACGATACACCCATTTCTCTTTATCTACTATCTCTGTCTGTATATAGATCTGACCATTAGCACTGGCCAAGAATGGACTAGCACAGTCAAACGATATGGTAAATTTAGGATTATGATACTTGCGGACAGCACGTTGGATGTCTGTTAATAAACACGCCCACTCAAGTTTACTCGTACCCAAGAAGTGCATCCAATCATGTAGCCCTTCTTGTAATAATCCATCAAAACGTAATGCTACCAATCTTTTCAGCACCAGATGCACATCACACATGTTCTGTCCACCCATGGCCCAACCATTGAATGGTCGATCATATTGCTTAGGATCGCAATATTTTTTCATGCGTTGATACCAATCTTCTGCTTCTGCGTGATTCTCGCCTTGTAATACATTTAAGAATTTACAAGCCCCTGTACGGTGTTTCATAAAGTAATCATTGTTGATATATGTGCCTTCAACTGCTTCCATATAACTAGTAATACCTGACGCTTTACGTCCTTCGGGGCTTCGACATACCCAGGCTGGAATATCTAAGATCATACCATAATCCATGTAAGCATCCATCCACGTTAATACAAGCTCACGTTTCTTCTGTGCTTTAGGACATGCTGGATTTTTCCAATCACCTTCCCATACACCCTTACCAATCTGGAAACCACCACTGTCACCTAAGACAAAACTACGGCTACGGTCACGATTACGTATCATGTCTTCTTTTGGACTGACTTTATTGGTATCTAGTTCTGCGTGACCTGCTGAATACAGTGCCCAATGATATGGAAAGTAGGCCGCATCTGGATTAAGCCAGTTGAGACCTTCGATACCATTTTCAAAGTCTGCCGGTACTCGTGCAGGATCTACATACGTAGGATTATGGCGTTGCTTACCTACATAGGTAGCATAAAAGCCTGACAGTGCTGGTAAGAATACAGCATAGTCTAGCTGCTTGCTGGTTAGATTATCACGTTCCATAAAATTTTACTCGATTAATTAGTGCGTAGTCTTGTTCGTAGTGTGTAACTAATTTTAACTTGATCTGACTGTTGCTGTCAACCATTGCGGCAAACCTGTCTTTAATTAATTGATTACCTTGATTAATATTTGGTACATCAGGCCCATCATGACTATAACCATGTTCATCTAACCAAAGTTTAATATTTGTTCTCAAATTTTGATTGACTTTTAAAAATGTGCATCTATCTATATCAACATCTTGTAAAAAATAAGTTTGCAATTCTGTGTGATCATCAACGGTTACTCGTTCAACTAATTCGTGTAGCGTAAATCGCTGATTTGATTCTACACCCATAAATTGGGCAATACCGCTAACCCAACGTTCAATTGGATCACGTAGAGTAATAAGGTAATGATCAGCAGTGACCAGACTATCGCTGTGCGTGAAATTACCACTGCTGAGTAAACAACCTTTAACAAAACTACTGGCATTTTTTGGAATGTGGATAAACGTAATTGATTTATCCTGATCATACCAACATTCACCTAAGGTATGCCCTAGATGCGCCCAACGATCCATTACTTGCTCTGTGCTGGTAAGATATAGTTGTAAGTAGCAAGACCTGAATTAACAGTAATCTGCGCTGCACCTTCATCACTGATACGGAAAGTCTTATCACCTGCTAGACTTAAGATAGCCATAACAGCATTAACTGGCCATGACCACCCTTTAGTTAGTGTGCCGGTTATACCACTTTGAAATACAAAATTACCTGCATGACTGCTGTGATCACCAAAGAACAGTTTAAGATCACTACCTTCTGTTTTAGCAGTAAAGTTTAATTCTTCTGCGTTGGCACTTGCTTGGAATTTAAGTCTTTGGATATTAGCCACCGTCGGCTCAAATTCAACATGCCATGTTACTGATCGCATCTTAACTGTTTTGAGTTTGTCGTTGACAATCTCTTGGCTCATAAAACGATAGTCGTTCTTAAAGTCGCCGGCGGCATTTTCAAAATGTAGTCCTACTGGGACTTGTTCACCGTTTCGATCTTGTTTGGTTAAACTAATTTTAGCATTGTCTTTATATTCGCTGATACCTAAGATAGTATTTAATTTACCTAAGTTAGGCATACCAAATGTACCAATGAATTCTGGTACTGGTCCATTTAGTTTAGCCTGTACAATAACACTACGGTCCTCTGCTAGTGCCTCAATATTGGTTTCTGTATCTGTTCCTGCTACTTTAACTAGGTCGATAATACCCAAGCCATAAGTGTTTTTTACGATGTCTAATAGATAATCACGCATTTATTTCTCCTTTGATATGTTATTATATATGGTTTATTTAGGTTTTGCAAGTTATTTGAAAAAATTATTTTGGTATTATTTGTGCTAATGCCTGTGCCGCTTTAACTGTCCTAAGATTACCTGGCTTTTTAATTTCTACCCAACTAATATGAGTAGTAAATGCGTCACCAGTCTCAACATCATGCAACTCATTGATCTCATATCCAATCTTGTCACACAATTTTACTAACCATCTAGCTGTAACAAAACTTGCCGCTTGCCGTTCCGCCGCCAAAGCCGGACCTTCAAGATCACAATTATTATAACTGAATATAAAATGCCCACCGGGTCGAAGTAAATGCAAAACTTTTTTTAAATATTGTTCAATTTTATCTGCGCTGAGATAATTAAACAGGTCCCAACACAATACAAAACTAAATTGATTCTGTGGTAACTTTGAAAAATCTCTATTATCAATTTCATAAAGTCGTAACCTATGTTGATATAATTCTGGATAATCTTTTATTAGTTCTTTAATTGCAGGAATACTAATATGTGCTAGATACAATGGATCAGCGGCCACCATTGTATCTATCCATTTTTTAGATCTTGGATTTATTTGCATGGCTGGATAATGCCAATCACTGTGGCGTGTTATTCTGGATTCAATCCAGCTTTGTAATTCTATAGATAGTGTTAGGTTCCGAAAAATATGATTTTCACTGAATTGATCACGATATTCTTCGTTGTTAAACATTAAATCAGCTGTATTATCTATCTCTATATCTAGTTGAGATATATTAGCATCAATCTTATCTAAGATTTTTTTACTTTGGGTGCCTACTGTTAAATAATCATTGATTTTCTCATCAAGATAATCAGAGCGTTCAGGGAATATATTTTTTGTTTTATTAACTAATTCAATTTTATTTTCTATAGAAGAATATAAATCAAAATTATCTAAATTATCTAATAGATAATTTTTAAATTTAACTAAATCGGATAATTTACCCATTATTCAAATGTAAATAGATTGTCAAATGTTGTGGCTATTTGTGTGTTTTCTGCGATATTCCATTTCAACACACCTAATAAATTTTCTACTTTTTGATCTACAATACCTATCTCCATCTCAGCATCATTAAATGGTAAGTCTTTAAACCATTGCGGTATATGTGTTTCATCAGTTGGGTATCCAATACTAGTATATCCCAGGGGATTTTCTTTAAGTTTGCAGACCACAGTCTTCATACCATCTACGATATTCATACTGTATTGATCACCCATCATACGTTTTAGGTTGTTCCAATTCATTGCCGCACGCACATGTCCTGGCATGTTGGCTTTGCCTAGACGCTCTTCTTCTTTGCTATACTTGGTTAAGTTGTTTACACGTTTAGGTGTACCTTTCTCCCACGCAGGTCGCTCTGTAAAAATTAGTTTAAAGTCACGTACCTTTTCAATGATAGCTTCACGCTGTGCTCCTGTTAACACAGATAATAAAATATCACTTAAAAAGTCCTGTATAACTTTAGGAGTGTCACTGCGTTTTAAGTCTAGGCCCATGGCTTTTACTTTACCTGATGTACCATGTGTGTCTAATCGATGTCCTTCCATATCATAGATTAATACAGCATAACGTTTCTTTTTAATAAACAAGCCTTTGAGTGCTACAAGTTCACGTTCACCTTTGATCAATTCACCTTGCTTACGAGTAACGTGAAATGCCTTTTCACAGAATGCTGGGAAACTCTCATTTACCTGATCGGCTATGCTATTATATAATCCTACTGCTATATCTTTGTTCCATTCCATCTTGCCCGCTAGAACATCTGCACGGACCATTGGATAAGCACTAAAATAACATGAGTCAGTATCACCATAGATGATCGCATCACCGGTGTGATCATATACACCCGTGATACACTCGTTAATATAAGCGTCCATATGCTTGGCGATAGTACGTCCAGTAAGTGTAGTTGACTGTCCGATACGTTTATCAAAGAATCTACAACCTGGATTAAGAATAGCACCATACAAGCTGTTTAAGTTAATTTTCTTAACTAACTGACGCTTATCCCAAAAAGCGATATCTTCATCTGTAACAGCTTCTTTCTTCTTAGCCTGCATGTCTTGTCGTTCAGCATACCAACGTTCAAGTAATCCTGGTATAACACCTTTACGTTCATTATTAAAGATAGTACCATTACTGGATAATATCCAAGGCTTGTTACTGTCAAAAATCAATCGCCATACATCTGCGGCACTTAATATATCACTAGAACCATTAGCCCAGTCAATGGTAATCTCAGTACCAATCTCACCATTCATAACAGCAGAGTATTCTAAACTACCAAATAAGTTTTCCCATGCGTCTGCAAAACTACTACCTGATGTTTGTTTTTCTTTAATATAGTGGTCAGTCATCGTCTGGCGCAGTTGTCCTACGATAGTTTCTGGTCCCATGTTCAACGCACGAATCGCACTTGGATACAGTGAGTTGATGTCAATTGCACCAATGTAGTCATGCATGCCTGCTTTAGGAGTCGCTACATACGCACCTGCCGCCTGTGTATCAAATTGCTCATCACGGTTACGATTTGGAACAACCATGTTCAATTGATGTGCTTCATTAATGATAGCCTGTTCAGTAACCGCTACAGCACCCATGGTAGTTTGTAGTAGCACTGTGTTGTCATGTGCTAGTTCATTGGCTAGGTCTAAGAAGCGTAGTTTAGTATCTAATTTGTGTAGCAAGGCTGTGTCTTGTCTGTTATACTCAATAAACTTAGCAAAGTCTTTATTATACAGTTGATCAAGTGTGCCTTCATACTGTGTTTTACTTTCGTTTAATTCATATTCGCAGATAGCATCTAGACTATAACTGTGACGTTCTTCATAGGTATATTTACGATACAGTTGCATATAGTCCATGTGTACACGACCAATCAAATCAAAGGTCATGTTACTAGCACCAAAGCGTTCAAACTCACGTTGCTTGGGAAACTGTCCCCACAAACAGAAACGACGTGTGTCATCTTTGCTTAGGACACGATTGGTACGCTGTACCATATACGGAATATCAAAGCCCTCTGAGTTCCAACCTGATAATATGTCAGCATCATCAATTAAGTCTAAGAATGTTTTTAATAAGTCTTCTTCACGTTCCATCAAGAAACAGTTATCATATTGTTTGGCAATCTCTTCAGCAGTTTCCCATGACATTGACTTAGGTGGAATAACCATGGTGACTAATTTGCCTAACCAATCAAGATATACCGATACTGCTGTGATTGGATTGAATGGATCTTCTGGACGGCTGAAACCTCTGACAGGGTCAAAGTCTACTTCAATGTCAAAGAATGCTGTTTGTAATTTGGGAGACTTCTGTCCTAGATAATTATCTTCAAGACAACGGAACACAGGATTGATATCACTTTCCCAGATACGTTTGCCAGAGTTAATACGTACCTCCATATGGAATTCTTTGCCCACATGTGTACTGAAACGGCTTACAGGTGTGTCATATATAGTACGGAATTTACCGCGAGGGTCATCATAGTAAAAAGTATAGTTAGCAGGATACTCTTTGTATTCTCTCTGGCCATTTACTCGTTCTACGATGTATATGCGATCTTTATTTCGATCAAATAGTGCGTCTACGTAACTCATTTATTTCCTTTTTGTGCGACTTCTAGCTCACACACACTCTTCATGCCCGGGTGGGCGTTTTATTAATTATAACACTAATACTCTGTAAAATCCTATACCATCAATGATAAAAAGTGTCATAGTAGTCATCAATAGTCCAAAACTGCCACGACTGATACTTGTAAACATGCTAATAGTTAATGCTACAAATATAATTGGGTAAACAACCAACCAATCAGTATAAGGCACTGTTAGGCTAACCGACAATGCTATTACTATGTTTAATAACCAATTACATATTTCTAAACATAATCTAACGGGATGGCTATGCCAATCTCTTTTGACAAAATTCCATGTCGCGTGCCAATCGATCAAACCGTGCGACCAACTGTTTCAAGGATATCTTGGACTGTTTCGTGATCAGCATTGGTTTCGGTTAGTTTTGATTTTTGAGCGATCTTAATCGCTTTTTTGAGTAAACTAGGTTTGATTTCTAATTCTTCTGCTACAGCTTTTACAGTATCATTCAAGCCTGCACTCAAATCTTCTACTTCCTGTAATACAGCAATACCTTCGTTAATTAACTGTGTTAGTTTGGCTTTTTGTTCACCTGAAAACATTTTTGATGCCATGATATGGCTCTCCTTGATTTAAAATTATATTATATAGTATTTAATTCTCTTTGTCTATAGGATATAATAAATAATTGTATGCAAGCCATAAAAAATATCTTTAATACTATTCCTTGGACTATTTTATCAGTAATTTTTGGTATCGTATATTATCAAGCTGACTTATTAGGATGGGCATTATTATTTGGTTATGTTTTTTCTAATCTTATTTCTGTAATTCATCATCTATATTGGGCACATGGATACGTTACACCAAAAAATAAATTTATCAAGACTATTTTGGACCTATTAGGATATATTAGTTGGCCTGGCATTTTTATACACCCTAAATTTTTCTGGACATATACACATTGGTACCATCACAAATATTGGGGAACCCCTGATGATTTTGTTCAAATTAATAATAATATTGGTACCTTTATTTGGCACGTTATTTTTCGACCAATACCTCTTTTTGTAAAACTTAGCAATTTTGATGCTAAAAAGATGGTAGAGTATACAAACAATATGATAGCATTAAATCAAGATAAAATAAAATCATTCATTGACAAATACTATAGAGTATTGACAGTAATAATTCATGTATCTCTATTATTATTAATTGGAATGAAATATTATTTTTATTTTATATTTTTCCCAATTTGGGTGTATTCAGTAAATTTAGCATTATTTGGTGAATACGTTGCGCATGCTAAAGGTATAAACAAAAAAACAGAAAAGGACTACCATTGGATGTTTTTATTTGCTACAGAATATTCGTATCACTATAGTCATCATAAGTATGGGGCACTAATATTAGGCCCCGGTAAATGGCGATATTTAAATTTGCAATATTATTTTATTAAATTATTTTATAATATTCAAACTAAAATAATTATCTAATAGGCAGTCCTACATTTACGTAGGATTTTGGTAACTGTTTGGAATTCTAATGCTAGATCATCGTATAGATCTTCTGGTGGGCGTTCAGCATAGGCACGTGATACATAGGCCATCTGTCCTATGTCACTATAATATATTTCTGTAGGCCATCGGTATTTCCCCCACTCCATGCTGTTGATTAGTAGGCATTCATCGCCTACATTTTTCAGCATTTCTTTTTTTGCTTTGACTGGGAGATTAACACTAGTCAATAGTTTAACGCCTACTGGAACTGTGTTGACTAAGGGTTTATCTAGATAATGTGCGAATAGATGTACTATGTAGGCTTCTACTTCGTGCGCCAAATTAATTGTTAGTTCGCATTCTGCTCTGCGAACGATATCATACGACTCTCTAACGTAGATATCCCAATTGGTCATTTACGTTACCACTTGCGGCATGACCAATAACGGGCTTTGGTCTTGGGTCCCGGATTAGTATCGCAATGGTGTCTTGCACGGAAACTCTTACGTCGTGCTGGGATTGATTTTTTGATGCGCATGTTTGGGTCACCAAAGTTTACTTTTTTAATGTTGCCAGTCTTAGGGTCCTTAACATAAACCTTAAACTTCTTAACGTCGCCACGCATAGGACTATTAAGAGGTACTGTGCGACCATGGTACTTTGCTTCTTCCAAGGTTTCTTCGATGTCACCATATGCTTCGTAAAATTCATCTCCCTCGTAGGTTTCTTCAATGGGTACACAGTTATTTACACGTACACCACCTTTGACTTTGGTCTTGGGATTACCAATCTTTTTACCTTTCCAGCACTTAGGATCTAGGCGTTGTTTCTCTTCTTCGACACTTTCACCTGCATGTTTAAAGTATTGTACTTCACGTTCACGCTGTTCAGCACCAGCACGTGTGGGATATGTACCTAGATTCTTGCCAGACTTTTTGCTGACTAGACGATAGCCATCTTTAACTTTGACAATATGTTCTACGATAATTTCATTAATTTTCATTTTTTATGCCCTCTACGCATGTTTAGTTGCCAACGTGCTAGCTGTCCTTTACGACCTTTAGCATGGCTGGCTTTTTCTAATTGTGCTATAGTAGCACCTTTGGGAATACCGTGGCGTTGGCTGTCACCAGGTCTTCCTGGACCTTTGCCATCTGCGAAGTTCTCATCTAATACCCAAGTATCAGGGATCTCACCGTATTTCTTGGTCCACATGTCGTGTAGTTCCTGTCCGGTGATGTTATAGGTATTAGCGATACGTGACATGATCTTGTCAATCTTGTCGTAGGCCGCTTTATCACTGTCCTTCTTTAGTTCAGCTTTGCGTTTTGTTAGTGCAGCTTTTAATTCCGGCACAGCATTTTTTACGTTGCAATGCTGTTCTGATTCATTGGTATGTTTCTTTTTACCAGCACAGTGAGCCTTTTGGCTGAATCCTTTAGGATTACTACAGTTGATGCTCTTTTTGTATTTTTTGCTCCACTTCTCAACTACGATAGGTTTAAGTTTGAGATATTTTGGAAACTTTTTATTAAACTCGCGCATGACCACGCCAGCTTGGGCATTAGCATCATTTTCAGCTGGGCTTCCTGTGTGCCAGCTGTCTGCATCGAGCTCATCACGCTCTCCCTGGGCATAGTGTGCCATTTCGTGTGCTAGGGTGCGCAGGATGTCATTTGGGTGGCGATTGGTGATCACACAGTAGACTACTTTCTCTTCGTTGGTAAAGCGTCCAAATGTAGGTACGTTGGTAGTACCTAGTTCTTTCTTTAGTTTGATCTTAGGTAACTGTTTTAGTTCTAATACTTCCAATGCTATAGGCAAGAAATCACGCAGTGCTTGAATAAACTCTGGTTCTTTGTTGTAATCTTCAAATAAGTCTATGGTCAGCATTATGTATTTATATACCCACTACGTTGATCTTTAACCAATCTTCTGGGATAGTATCAAAGTCTCTTGGGAAAAATGAACGGACCTTGCTGATAGCTTGTTCTTTATTAGTTGCCCATACTCGACGCACAGGTAAGTCACGGCCTGTTCTTTGGCGATATAGCTCTGCTGGATAGATAAATCTATCTGATCCCGGTGCATCGGCATCTGGATTAAAGGCCTGTTGCGCTATGGTAAATTCATACTTCATAGCACCTTCATCTGGTACAGCATCAACCATGTCAGCTGGGCGTTCTGGATTTACATAAGCCCAACGTTCCACAGCATTGGTGCGGCTATCAGAAGCTACCACAGTGAACAAGTCTGGATTTTGGACATCATAGATACGCCAGTTATGTCCAGCCACTCCTGTGGTTGATTGTGATTGATCATTGATTCTTGTCACGTGTATGCTACCACTTTCTAGTCCGTATTCTTGTTCCATGTTGCGTGCTGTGCGATGTGCTTCTTCTCTGCTGACATTATTCATCCTAGTATCAATACTGCGATTACTATTTACTAGGTGATAGTTATCTCTGATAATACCATCGCCATTGACTGTCACACCACCTGTTGCTATACCTTGGGGTTCTTCTTGTATATCCCAGAGAAGATTACGTTCAACTCCAATCCTTGCTGATAGCAGATCTCTAGCTTCATCTGCGCTATTAGCCTGTTGGCGATATTCCGTTCCGTTATAGTTTATGACGAATGTAGGACCTTCACTGACACCACTGCTGCTTGGCACAGCCGTGTAGTTTCTTGTGTCAACGTTGTGGGTGCTGCCGTATATAAGCAGGGCTTCATCACTAGATCTCGCCTGGATTGGATTTGCCGCAGCCCTACCTAGGCCATCTGCTATGGTCCAGGACTGCTCTTCACCTTGGGGTTTCTCATCTGCCATGGGATTAGCATACAAGTAGATAGGATCTATACCCCACGACTTACCAACATCTTTGATAGCATCATAAGCTGTGTCAGCAAACACTGCCATACCACCACCATTGTTGTCA
>Ga0214919_10009769_pt1 | contig 12311 bp, 13 predicted proteins | sample LL1503_MetaG_FD_177994 | JGI IMG/M metagenome (GOLD analysis project Ga0214919, IMG submission 177994) | Freshwater microbial communities from Lake Lanier, Atlanta, Georgia, United States - LL-1503 | ecosystem: Environmental > Aquatic > Freshwater > Lake | place: USA: Georgia | collected...
TGATTACGCCGGAGCGTTGCCGTGATCGATCTTAAAAGTGCCGTCATTGAGACCGCAGACTTTCCCGAGACCGGCATCCTGTTCCGTGATTTAAGCCCCCTGCTGCGCCATCACTTTGCGCAGACGCTCGATGCACTCGATGCACTGCTGCCCGAAGATCAATGGCAACAGATCGATGCCGTTGCAGGCCTCGATGCACGCGGCTTTATACTGGGCGCCGCACTGGCAGCGCGACGCAGGCTGGGCTTCGTTCCGATCCGCAAAGCCGGCAAGCTGCCCCCGCCGGTGCACCAACTGGCTTACAAGCTCGAATACGGCCAAGCCACTCTCGAGATGCATCAGGGCCGGGGCCGCGTGGTGCTGGTCGATGACGTATACGCCACCGGTGGCACACTCATGGCCGGGGCCCAACTGTGCCAGCAGTCCGGTTACGAGGTGCAAGCACTGCTGGTGCTTGCTGACCTACGGCTGCAAAGTCGCCCCGCAGACATCGCCGGCTTGCCGGTACGTTCGGTCTTTCACTACGGATAAACACCCATGAGCCAGACACCCCGCACTTGGACGCGCCGCAATGTACTGGCCTCTGCCACGGCAGCGGGTCTGGCTAGCGGACTTGGGCCACTGGCTCAAGCTGCCGCTGCAACCAAGCCCAACATCCTCTGGATCATGGCAGATGACCTGGGCTTTGCAGACCTGAGCTTTACCGGCCAGCGTGCATTCAAAACGCCGCACATCGACAGTCTCGGACACGATGGTCTGTTCCTGCGGCAGTCCTATTCAAACTCGTCCGTGTGTTCTGCCACACGCACCGGCCTTATCACCGGTCGCTATCAATACCGCTTGCGCGTCGGGCTTGAAGAGCCCATTGGCATCAATGGCAGCGTGCATGTCCCGCCAGAACATCCGACGCTGCCCTCACAAATGCGCAAAGCCGGCTATCGCACCGCACTGGTGGGCAAGTGGCATCTGGGCGAAGGCCCAGGCATCGGGCCGCTGCACAGTGGCTACGATCACTTCTATGGCATCCACACCGGTGGCACAGATTACTTTCGTCACACTAAGGGCAGCACCCCGGGCAGTGCCTCACCGCTGATGGAAGGCGAGATGCCCTCAGGTGACCACGGCTATATCACCGACCTGCTGACCGCGCGCGCACTGCAACAGCTCGACGCCGCCAAAACAGCAAAGCAGCCGCTGTTTATGAGCTTGCACTACACCGCTCCGCACTGGCCTTGGGAAGGTCCGGAAGACGAAGCACTGACGTCCAAGCTGACCAACATGCAGCACCAGGACGGCGGCAATCTAGAAACCTACCAACGCATGGTGCTGGCACTGGATGCCAGTGTGGGTCGTGTGCTGGCACACCTGCAAAAGCTCGGCATGGCGCACAACACCATCGTCATCTTTACCAGTGACAACGGCGGTGAACGCTTCTCCGACACTTGGCCGTTTATCGGTGCCAAGACAGAACTGCTTGAAGGCGGCATCCGCGTGCCGTTTTTTCTACGTTGGCCAGCGCGCATCAAGCGCGGCATTCGCAGCGAGCAAGTCAACATCTCGATGGACTGGATGCCCACGCTGCTGGCTGCGGCCGGCGGCGCGCCCGACCCCGCCTATCCACCGGATGGCGTGAACTTGCTCGATGTCATCACCGGTGCTGCGCCTGTGCGGACGCGCCAGCTGTACTGGCGCTACAAAGCCAACGCCCAATGTGCGCTGCGCGATGGCGACTGGAAGTACCTTAAGCTGGGCAAGCACGAGCAACTATTCAACCTCGCCTATGACGAGCATGAGCGTGCCAACTTCGCGCAAAAGGAACCGCAGCGCTTTGCTGCCATGAAGCAGGCATGGGCCGATTGGAACGCCACCATGCTGCCCTACCCGGCCGACAGCTCCAGCTTCGGCAACAACACGGTAGATCGTTACTAAGATGCACGATGTGCTGGTGGTGATGGCCCTGGCCGAAGAAGAGCAAGGGCTGTTGTCTGCGGTCGGCGCACAGGTGCTGTTCACTGGCGTGGGAAAGGTCAACGCGGCACTACACCTCATGCGACATCTAACCGCCCAGCGACTGGCAGGCACGCCCGTGCGCCAAGTGCTCAACGTCGGTACCGCCGGCAGCAGGCGCTTTGCTACCGGCAGCTTGGTCGGCTGTCATCGTTTCGTGCAGCGCGACATGGATGTATCACCGCTGGGCTTTGCCCCAGGCACCACACCCTTTGAGGCGCAGTGGGGCGGCGAACTAGTATTTGAGCCGGCATTTGCTCAGTTACCGCAGGGCCTCTGCGGCACCGGCGACAGCTTTGACACCGGCACTCACGCGCTGCACTGCGACGTGCTGGACATGGAAGCCTATGCGCTGGCCAAGGTCTGCCTGCACGAGGGCGTGGGCTTTGCCTGCGCCAAATACATCAGCGACGGCGCCGACCACAGCTCGGCCACCGACTGGGCGGCCGCCCTGCCAGCCGCCGCCGCCGCGTTTGCCGCGCTTTACCACCAATTAGCGCAAGGTTGATTGGCGAGCCAACGGCCCAAAATCTGGCGTATAGTGGAAGTGCTTTCTGGGGGCGACCGGTTTCGACGTGGGTTGCGAAACTTCAGGGGCGTACCGAGGTGCATGGGTCCTCGTTAAACTTCTTTGCAAAACACAGTTGCCAACGACGACAACTACGCTCTGGCCGCTTAACCCGGCCTAACCTCCGACCCGCTGGTGCCTATGCCACGGAACCGGGGGACGCGCTCATAGGATCGCGCTGCACCGAGCTTCGGGGTGCAGCGTTAAGAGACACCGCGGCTGGCTAAGCATCTTCCCTGCTGCTCGGGTAGTGTAAGGCGAGAAAACAAAGAGACAGCTACGTACGTAGAGCCTGAAATGTAGGACTTGCGGACGGGGGTTCGATTAACGCGAAGGATCGCAAAGGTCGCCTTTGCCCGGAAGGGCAAAGTAAACACGGGGCTCATTCGGTGAACCCTCACGCCGCTGGCAACAGCGGCCTGGCAACGCCGAGGGGTGGAACGAGGCCAACTCGCTCTGCCCTGTAGAGACTCATAGACTGGCTGAACCGGGCAACCGGCAGAGCCGGCACTAGGATCAGCAGCGCAAGCTGCCGATAACACGCTCCGCATCCGACCCATCGCGCAAGCGATGAAAGGATGAAGGCATAGTCCAGCCTGTCTCGAAAGAGATGGAACAGCTGTCCCCCCGCCTCCACCAATTGGCAACCCTCCCCGGAGAAATCCGGGGAGGGATTGCTAACAAGCTGTAGTGACCATAGCCAACACCGAGTTAGTGCTGTTGCAATTCGTCCTGACGCACGTTGGCGCCGGAAAAATCACGCGCAAACGGACCACTTCAGAGAAACACACGCCGTCATTTTGCTACGCCATCTCAAGCAGGCAGGCACTGACTCTGCTCAAGCAGCTGCTGCCCTATCTGCAGTCCTACAAACGAGAGCGAGCTGCTCTTGCGCTTGAGCACTATGAGGCGCTTACACCTCGCAATGGCAAATACACTGCCGCGGCGCTTGAACAACGCAGAGGTTTCGAGGACGCAGTGCTTGCGATCACTCCCGCAGCCGCAACATTGGCCCGCCTGAAAAGCCTGCGCGCTACGTTGGGACCAATTATGTTCGAGCCCCGGGTCATCGATGGACTGAAGCGTTCGGGCCGACGTTGAGCATTGTTGGCGTGACCAGCGTTAAGCTTTGATCAGTTCTTAGGCACTTCCTGCAGCGCCTCCTTCATCAGACTGATTCAGCGACTCGAGATAGATCTTCATGTACACGGACTTGAACCGATCAAACGAGACTTCGCTGCGGATAACGGCAGCGACCTTACCGAAGGCCGCATCCATCGCATGCTGTTGCTCGGGTGTCAGCGCCCTGCCCTGCGTCGAACTTGCCAGGGACGCACGCATGTTCTGCTCCAGCGGTCCCAAGATGGCGCGCACCCCGCCATTGCCAAAACCAACAGCATCTTTTTCATGCTTCCCCCTGTGGCACCTGCAGCTGACGCGCTCGGCCTAAACCTCGGGCGTTCGATACACGTCGGGACGGTGCAGTTCCATGAAGCGCTCGGGTGCACCCAGCGGGGTAAAGCCGTACTGCGCGTACAGTGCGTGAGCGTCGCGGGTGGCCAGCATCATGCGCCGCAGTTGCTTGACGTTGACCTCGGCAAACAGGGCATCGAGCATGCGACGCGCGAGGCCGGCGCCGCGATAAGGCTCGAGTACGTACACATCTGCCAGGTAGGCAAAAGTGGCGCGATCGGTAACCAAGCGCGCAAAGCCCACCTGAGCCTCGCCATCAAAAGCGCCTACACATACAGACCCGGCCACCGCACGCGCCACGACTTCACGGCTGATACCAGGCGACCAATAAGTCGTAGTCAGGAAGGCGTGGATGGCGTCGATGTCGAGTCGCGATGGATCAAGGCTCAACGAAACCTTATTCATGGGGCGCTTCCTTCAGGCTGTGGCCATAGCCACCGACTATACCCACGCCACTCAACGTGAGGCATAGTCGGATTCAGCATCACCCTACAACTCTCGTCACAAAAACACACTGCGCTATGAAACGCCGCCTAATTAGCTCCGGATCTTCCTTCGAGCGCGACATTGGCTATTCACGAGCAGTGGTCGTGGGCAATCAGGTGTTCGTATCGGGCACCACAGGCTTCAACTACGCCGACATGACAATCGCGCCCCAGATCGCCGAGCAGGCGAGACAGTGCGTGCTCAATATCGAGACGGCGCTGGCACAGGCAGGGGCGACGCTGCGTGATGTTGTGCGGGTACGGTACCTGCTGACCGACGCAGGTGAGTTTGCGCAGATATGGCCAGTGCTGCGCACAGCCTTTGGCGACATCCGCCCGGCGGCAACCATGATAGAAACGGGCCTTGCCGATCCGCGCATGAAGATCGAGATCGAAGTCGACGCCATTATCGATTCGGGCAGCTAGCCTAGACGGACCTTATAAAAAGGCGATTGCTTCGTCTCACAGAATGTGGCTCACCGTACACGCGCAACGCTGTCATACCAGCTCTGATAAAACGCCAGCTTGGCGGCATCGGGCGCAGGCGCGGGCTCTGCCTTATCACCTAACTGCATGGCACGCAGATTGCGCTTTTCGTTGTAAGGCGCCCACCGCGACAAGCCAGGGCCATTCGGATCACCCTTGCTGGCAAAGTTGATCCAGTAAGCCTGCATGTATTCCGCCACCGCGCGATCGCTATCCCGCCAAGGGCGGTCAGCGATCAGGTTGTTCCAGATGAACTGCGCCTCACCACCATGTGTAGCGCCAGATGCACGTGCCGGCCACAAGGGCGGGCCTGGCGGCTCATGCGTGAAGTAGTACAACCAAGCCTTGGCACCGGCACGGGTTTGCAGCCGCGCATAGTTGCGATCGACCCAAGCCAGCTCATCGCGGAAGGCGTCGTATTGCGAGCGCGTGGCCTCGTCATCGCTGCCCGCCGGATACAGCTTCAGGTAGTCGGCAGCGCGCGCAGCAAAGCGCTGCTGCACACGCTCTTGCCAAGCGGCCGCCGTGGTCGGTTGCAGAAAGAAGGTGCCTTCATCTTTGTTAGAGCCGGCGATGATCGCGACCTTGTTCTGCTTTCCCTGCGCATAGATCTGTGCCGGGTCTGTGGGGAAGAACACGCCGTCGATGACCGGGCCTGCGCCGCGTGCTGCTTTCAAGATCTCTGCAGCAGGCACAGCCCGCAGCGCTGCAAGCGATGGGGCCTGCAAGGTCTCTGCGGCCTTAAGACCCGCCGCTTCCGCGTCAGCGAGCGTGCGAACAGGCGCAATCGACAAGCCCAACCACGCACCGCTTTGCGAGATGGCGCGCAAGAACAAGCCGCGCGTGGTCGGCGAAGCCACAAGGTTAGAGATGCTGGTACCGCCGGCTGAATTGCCGAACACGGTCACCTTGCGCGGGTCGCCACCGAAGGCCGCGATGTTGCGCTGCACCCATTGCAAGGCAGCGGTTTGATCGAGGAATGCTTGGTTAGCGGCCCAACGGCCCTGACCCTCTTGCGTGAGCTGTGGGTGTGAAAAGAAACCCAGCGCACCCAAGCGGTAGTTGATTGTGACGATGACCACGCCCTTGCGGGCAAAACTCTCACCGTCATAGCCCGGCTGTGAGCCAGAACCGGAGTTGTAACCGCCTGGATGCATCCACACCATTACGGGGCGCTTGTCACCGGCACGCCGCGCAGCAGTGAACACATTCAAGTACAAGCAGTCTTCACTCATGTTGGCGGCAGCGCCGGGTGCAGCCGCCTGCATGCAGATGGGGCCGAACCCATCGGCCTTGCGCACACCCTGCCAAGCAGCAATCGGCTGCGGCGCGCGCCAACGCAGATCTCCGACGGGCGGTGCGGCATAGGGAATGCCTTTGTACACCTGCACGCCGGTCGTCTTGCCGGAAGCTCCAGTGATGAGACCGGCGTCGAGCTTGATCGGGTCTGGCAAGGCTGCATCAGCGACCGTCGCAAGCCCCACAAACAGCACTGTGGAAATCAATAGAGAAACACGCATTGGATAAAACCCTTGTTTGATTTGCACAGGCTCAAACGGACGAACATCGACCCTTGGTGCCTAAATTGCTTTTATGCCGGGCGCCAACACCCACGACACCAAGTCCTGTCCAACAGAACCTGCCGCCGAACAGGGCGTAAGTACTGTACGAGTCACTGCCCTGCCCTTGGCGTGACAGGCAACCAATGCGCCCGCAAACCGCTGCCGCCAGTCCTGAGTCTGCACGTCAGCCGCCATGACCGAAACCGTAGGCCAGCGACCATTGAGCCGATGCGCCATGATTGCTGCGGACGATGTGCGGTGATTGGCCTCATAGATCACCCGCCAGCGAAGATCCGCTGCCAAAGTTCGCAACAGGAACAAGCCATCGGGCGTGGTAATGCCACCCAGTGCCTGCAGTTGCCCACTGCGCAGCTCTGGCAACAACTCGTCGTGCCAAATGCCCAATACATCACGTGGCAACGTCGTGACCGTCACACCGGCAGCGACCACATAGCCAGCCATCGCTATAGCATCAGCAAAACGCTCATCGATCAGCACCTGCGACACCGCCAATGACTGAGGGCTTGTGGCGCTAAGACGCGACTGGCTCCCCGCCAAACCGGGAAGGACGCCCAGTGCCATACCCGCGACGATGACCTCGCGGCGCGTCGTCATTTGCGCTCCGAAGCGAGTGAAGTCGCTGCGAAATAGGCAGCCAAGTTGGCGATATCGGCATCGGACACTTCGGTCTTGCGAAACGGCGGCATCGACCAACTGCCATGGCGCAGATACACCTTAAGCACAGGCTCTGTCAGGTCAGTACGTCGCTCCAAGAGTGCAGGCACCGTTGTGCCCTTGTACTTGATGCGCAGTGCATCTGTACCAGGCAAATGATCACGCCCCGGGTCACCGCCAAGTCCCGCCGCATGACAGGGCGCGCAGCGGATCTCAAACACATTTTTGCCGGCTGCCACGGCAGCAGGTATATCAACTGCAATCGCAGCACCGCTGCCGCTGCACAGCAGCAGACCCATCACCACTGCACTTTTTTTCATTTGCGTATTGCTCCACGCAGTGCCCGCAATGCTTTGGGCCATATACCCCCACGACCTGGCAACAAGATCCCATTAGGATCTGCAGCATCTTTTAACCGTTCATTAAACCGGCGCAATGCGTGATTGTTAAAGGAATATTGATCAGCAACTGCATCCTGCAGCAGCGGCGGCGCACGATAGTCGCCATAACCCATTGCAGCGTTACGCTTGAGCACCTCGCGAAGCAACTTGAGTTGGTCCAACTTGGACTGGGGCGTTGCCTCATTGCGCGTGGCGCTGCCAAACGCGCCGTTGCCTAGAAGGAAGGCGGATTGGTTCCAGTTCAATGGCGTACTGATCGCATAAGGCATGGCAGGTTTGCTGCCCATGTCGCGCGCCACCCGATCGAAATCGCGCTGCGCCTGCAACACAGCCTCGCCGCTGCGCCCCACAACCGAAAACAAACCCAGATGCGATTGATTCCAACTGTCGGGGAAGTCGTCGGTGCGACTGGGCATCCACCACGCATAGAGCTTTGGCACGCCATGCATCACGTTGCGCCGCATCTGCGAAGCATAGGGTGCTGGATACGGGTGCGTGGATCGTTCGATCTGTTCCGGCGTCACTGGCACGCGCAGCGATTCGCCGTCAAAGCACTGCGCACCGGGAATGTTGCGCAGCATGAGTTCCTTGGCCCACTCCCAGTTGGCCAGCGTGGTTTTCTCTGATCCGTAAAACTGCAGCTCTACTTGCCAGGAATGCAGCGAGTGCTCAGCAGCAACGCGATCCAATGCTGCTTCATCAAAACTCTCGGCGGCCTGCAGAAAGGCCTTGTCGTTACGCAGTATGCGCAGCGGCGAGCCATACAACGGCTCACCAATGACGAACAGGTCGGTCAGGTAATTGACGGTATCGACCATCGGAATCAGATCGCGCCGCTTGGGCACGGTCACCAGCCCTGTACGCCAGTGCTCTGGCTGCGGCATGAGCCGAAAACCCATCTTGACCACAATGCCAAAGCCACCTTGGGCAAACAGTCCCGCAGGATCCGGACCGAAACCGTGTTTGTAGTCCTGCCAGCCCCCCGAACCCGGTAGCGCACCCATGCCGGTGCGCATCAAGTCGCCATCAGGTAGCACCACTTCCATGCCGCAGTGCGCAGAAAAGTGGTCTCGATACGGCCCGAGGGTGTAGCCCACACCATGCTCCAAGGCGTTGCCCATCAAGCCGCCCCAACCGACATCGGCTGTGTCGACCCAGACCTTCAGGTTGCGCTCCTGGATATACCGATACAGGTCCATATAGGACACGCCCGGCTCCACCAACACAAAGTGGCGCTTTTCATCCAGCTCAAGCACACGATTCATGCGCTTTAAATCGACGGTGACGCTACCGCGCACGTTGGGTGCCGGGCCGCCATAGGCAAAGTTTTTGCCGGTAGAAATGGCAAATAACGGGGTTTTGTAGCGGTTAGCGATACGCACGATGGCCTGCACCTGCGCCACATCTGCCGGACACACTGCTGCACTGGCCTGCAACTCGTCAGGCTGGTCTTTGAGTAGCGAAAAGTGGTCGCGATACGGCTGCAGATCTTCTTCGCTGCTGAGGACCCAATCGGCGCCCACAACTGTCGCGAACTCAGCCAGCGCCTTGGAAAATTGCCGCGCCGACACCCCAGGCGGAAGGATCGTCATAGCGCCCCCCTTGTTATTGATTACCGATTCAAGGTAACAAACACACCGGACACCCACAACCAAACACGTCAACCGACGCTAAGGCACCTCGTGCAAGAAGAGTCTGTGTTGGTGATCGCCAACCCGATGGCAGGCGCGGGGCGCGCAAAAAAGCTCTGGCCCCGGCATGCCCATGCACTGCAGGCCGCGGGCGTGTCGCATCGGGTGCATTGGACTGTGCAGGCACACGAAGCAAGCGTAGTCGTTGCCCAAGCTTGGGCAGCCGGGACACGGCGCTTTATCGCCGTTGGTGGTGACGGCACCGTGAACGAAGTGCTTAACGGCTTTGGCGCTGCGTTCAAGGACCTGAGCCAACCCAGGCCTTGGCTTGCTGTGGCGCCCGCGGGTACTGGCAACGACTGGGCACGGCAGTTATCACTACCACGTACTACCCAGCACTGGGCCAACACCATCGCAAGCACTACAGACAGACCACATGACGTCGGTCGGTTGCGCTTTGCCGATGGCAGGGTTCAGTACTTCGCCGTGGAAGCAGGTGCAGGCTTCGATACCCATGTGCTGGGCTTGCTGTCGCGACGGGGGCCACGCCAACTGGCGTATGTCAGCGCGCTGGTACGCGGCCTGTTCAGCTTTAAAGGCCCCGCGCTGCAACTGCATCTGCAAGGCGCCAGCGATACGCCAACACCCTCAAGCCTAGGCAGCACTCGCAGCATGGTGGCGTTCGGCTGCATCGGCCCACGCGTAGGCGGTGGCATGCATGTAGCGCCAGGTGCGCGCGATGACGATGGGCTACTGGATTTCGTCACGGTCGCTGATGCGGGTCCTTGGTACAACCTGCTCAGCCTGCCCAAGCTGTTCAATGGGCGGCTGCACAGCGACCCTAATGTTCAATTTGCCCGTGCTGCACAGGGGCACCTGATACTGGATCCACCGATGGCTGTGCAATGCGACGGACAATTGATTGGCCACACACCCGTCACCTTCGACCTGCTGCCCGGTGCATTGCGAGTGCCTGCCCTACCCCATCCGCACAACACCGGCACCTGAACCTACTCAATCGAGCGTATAGCGCACACCCATCCACAGCGTACGCGGCGCACCAGGGGCCAAGAACGTGCTTTGTTGTAAGGGACGCTCACCACCGATGACCGGCGCAGCAAACGGTCTGGAAACAAAGGCGCCAGTCGCCGTAAAGCCTGCGGCGCCCAATTGAGCTGCGTTGCTGTACTTGCGATCTAGCACGTTGTTGACCTGCACAAACAGCTTGAGCTGCTCATCGGCCTGCCAGTGCAGACCCAGATTCACCACTGCATAACCACCCGTACTGCCGGCGCCGAGGTAGTACACCCCATCGGGTTGATGCTGGTTGTTTTCATTGCCGCGCGCATAGGTCCTGCCGATGTAGGCCATATCGGCATCCACACTCATGGCAGGTGATAAGTCCCAACCCAAACTCACCTTGACGATCTGTGCAGGCACCAGCGGAATACGATTGCCAGGCCGGATATCGATTGTTCCCTCGAAACCGGGCGCCACAGCACTGACGCTGCTGTTACTGGAGCCCTGCACTGTCTCGGCGCTCTGGAACGTCGCATCTAGCAACGTGTAATGCAGTCCCAGCAACAGCGGGCCTAACCGGCCATCGGCACCGAGCTCGATACCTTGTCTGCGGGTACTGCCGAAATTGCGAAAGTAGCCATACCCTGCCTGGTCGTCTGCGACAAACAAAATGTCGTCGCGATTGTCAGCGCGAAATACGGTAGCAGTCCAAATTGCGACGCCGACTAAACGGCCGCGAGCACCCAACTCCCAATTGGAAGTCACTACCTGTTTAAGTGGGGGATCCCCCGCCATGGCATTGGGTAAGCGGCAAGGATTAGCCGGATCAGCGCAACCGAGCTCTATTGACGAGGGTGCTCGACTGCCTTGGCTATAACGCGCCGACAGCGACAGCGCGCCGCCGGCGTTATAGCTCAAGCCCAGCGACGGATTAAAACGACTGAATCGATGATCGCCGTCTAGCGAGCCCGGGCCCCCACCGGGGGTGATCGCATCACGATTGCGCACCTGATGCTGATCGTAACGACCCGATAAAGTCATATCTAAGCGCGGTAGCAAGTTAAGCGTGTCACTGAAATAGACGCTTTGAACGCGTGTCACGCCCCCCAGATCAACCCGCGCATCAAATGCGCTCTCTGAACTTTGCGTTCCATCTGCAAAGGCGCCGGGCCCACTGACTGCCACGATGCTGCGATCGTCGGCGACATAGCCAAACTGCGATGCCTGCTCGAAGTGCACGGTGCTGTCATCGACAACAGCGCCGAACACCAGCTGATTGGCCTGCGACCCCAGTTGTTGCTCTAAGGTGAACTGTAATGATGCTCCGGCCGTATGTTGCGAGGTCGCAGTCTGGGTAATCAGACCGTTGCACTTTTCATTAGGCTCGTCGTTAAGCAGTGCATTAGCGATGCAACGCCAGCGCGGAAAGGGTGTATTGAGTTGCGACTCACCTGCCAGCGGAAAGCCGCTATAACCTGCCGCCGCCAGAGCTCCACGCTCTGCCACAGAGGGCTGATAGGTACTCTGACCCAATGCGCCTTCGTTAAGGTCGCCGTTAAAGGTTGTCGTGGCAATGTTGCGGTACCACGCATTACCCGCCAACGTCAGTGCGCTGTTAAACCGATGGTGCACCTCCAGTCCGGCGAGCACTGCTTTATTAGTGGTGACGTCAGGCTTGGTGTAAACAGAACGCCGATCTGCGTCCAGTAAACGCATTTCCTGCATGCCATTGCCTGTCAACTGCGTGTCTGCTGCAGACCCAAACACCGACACTGCGGTATCGGCATGGCGCCAGCTAAGCTTGGCAAACAGCTGCTTGGCGTCACTGGGTGACGACTCACGCCAACCATCCTCGTCAAAGCGATTTACCGTGACATACCAACCCCAATCGCCGCGGCTGCCCCCGGATTCGACCTCCCACTGAGTACGGTTAAAGGAACCCACACCCACCTGCAGTGCAGTGCCCGGATCCGCAAAGCCATCTTTACTGCGCAGTGACAACG
>Ga0214919_10009771_pt1 | contig 12310 bp, 15 predicted proteins | sample LL1503_MetaG_FD_177994 | JGI IMG/M metagenome (GOLD analysis project Ga0214919, IMG submission 177994) | Freshwater microbial communities from Lake Lanier, Atlanta, Georgia, United States - LL-1503 | ecosystem: Environmental > Aquatic > Freshwater > Lake | place: USA: Georgia | collected...
CGATCACATAAAGGACCTGAAATCTTGCTCAGATAGCGTTGCATTTCGTGTGGCGAAGACGTTTGTGACGAATCGGGATCGTTAAAAAAACCACTCGGACTGGGGTTCATGCTGGCAACCAACATAAAAGAAGATGGATACGTCACGGTAAACTTAGCTCTCGAAATCGTCACTTCCCTGTCTTCCAAAGGTTGGCGCATCACTTCCAAAACATCTCTCTTAAATTCCGGCAATTCATCCAGAAACAAAACCCCATTGTGCGCCATGGAAATCTCACCGGGTTGTGGATAACTTCCTCCCCCGACAAGGGCCACGTTGGAAATCGTATGATGCGGGCTTCGAAAAGGTCTTTGATTCATTAATCCCACTTCTTTGAGCTTTCCGGCTACACTATGAATTTTGGTCGTTTCGAGTGCTTCCCGCAACGTCATGGGAGGTAAAATGCTGGGCAAACGTTTGGCAAGCATGGTTTTTCCTGCTCCCGGGGGACCAATAAGAATCATAATGACGTAATCAAATACCACATATATAAATCACTGATTATTAGAAATATAAATAATATAATTAGAGTTTAATATTGTTTATTTTTATTAATTTTTTAAGCATTTTTATTAAGATGAGAAATATGAACAATACCTAATAATATTTTATTATTCATTATTAAGCATGGTAAAGCAATTACTTAATATTAAACTATGATTTGTCAATCTAATTATTAGTCTATAAATTATACTACATTCTATTTAGTTAAATCAATAGCTACCTGTAATGAGGTTTTGAATATATTATTTTTTTTATTTCATCTTCACTTAATTGATAACTATCCCTAAAACTAATCTCCTTTAATTCTAAAGCTCTATCCTTCATATATCGGAAATACTCATTATAACTACCAACTTTCAATGTTATAATAATAATTTGTGTATTGTTTTCAAGTTCGTGCCTTATGTCATGAACATAGAAATAATTAATGGGTATTAAAGCACTGACAAACGGTAAACTCATACTATCTCCAATTCTTGGCAAATGAGTTAAGCAATCAACTGTGAATTGACATCGATAATCTAAGTAGCTTATGTAAAAATGATAAATAATATTATTAAAACTTAAATTTAATTTACGTTCATAAGTAAATATTTCAGAATGCATTTGTATTAAATACTTCCTTAAAATATGGGTCTTTAATCCAGTAGCCGCTTCAACATCCTTCATCTTTGGATATGGAATTTGTAATTCTTCATCAAGATAATTTTCAGCGTTAATAAATTCAATAATTGGTAGGTATTCTTTTCTGTCTATAAAAAACTCTTTTAATTGATTACCGATAAAAATAAAATCTACGATAATTTGTTTGATTGATACTTGCGTTTTCATAGTTATTGTCTTTTTTCAAAATAAAAATATTAAAAAGAGACTTAAATAGATAAATATAAGATAATAATTTCTTCAAAACAGATTATAAATGAATAGATTTCATAAAAATTTTAACATTTAAAAGTTAAATTTCTGTTAAAGTTATGATGATTTAAGGCTCATATTGTTTTATATGAATTCATATTGTTTTATATCAAAATATTATTTTACAAAACGCTGTATTACAAATATTTAAAAATATTTATTATTTTAAAATTTAAAAAAATAAAAATTTTTAAGAAAATGTGATTTTAACAGAGTTTGGATTCAATTTAATTTTGAACATACCTTTGTCCCAGAATTAGATAACCTAGTTCACTAAAACCAAAAAATATTTTAAAATGAAAAATTCACTAATTAAAAAGTTTAATGTTGATGTAAGCGATGGAAAAGGTACTGATGAATATTTATTTGAAGCATTTAATGAATATGATGCAGCTTGTAGCTATTTAATTGATTGCAACCCAAATTTTGAATTTGATTCTATTCCTAACTCACTCAAAGAAATCATTTCATTATGTAAAAAAAATGGAATTAAATTGATTATTGAAGAAGTAACTGAAGAAGCATAGGCAAGTTTGGTTAACAAGAAAGATTACCAAAAGTTATTAGAAGCTGAAAAAGCTAAAGAAAGAGAGTTAAGAGAAAGTAGTAAAAGAATACTTGAAGAGTTATGGGCGAAAAATAAATAAAACCATAGGTGCAAAATTAACTTTAATAATAAAGGGTGTCTTAATTGACACCCTTATTATTTTCTTGTTTGTCCAGTAAAATCTTAACATTCCTTACATTTTTGTGAAAAATATTCAACCCAAATGTGGGAAACCGTAAACTTATTTAATTACAATGAGTTAGGTTTGCATCCTTAGTAAATAAATTCATTATAAAATAAGTTTCTTATTGACCTTAGTTGTCAAAACTATTGTGGTACTTTGCTGAAATTGAATTGAAAAACAACGATATATATATAATTATGGCAAACCCTAAAGACATTTTAGTAATAACAACCTCGGCTACTGATGGTTTGAAAATAAAAAAACATTTAAAACCAGTTTCGGCTCACGTAGTTGCTGGAACAAACTTGTTTAGCGACTTTTTAGGAGGTTTCTCGGATGTTTTTGGAGGACGCTCTAATTCATACCAAAAGCAATTAACTTCTCTTTATAACGAAGCTATTGAAAGAATAAAATACAATGCACACGAAATTGGTGCGAATTGCGTGATTGGTTTGAGTATTGATATGGATGAAATATCAGGAAAAGGAAAATCAATGTTTATGCTCACCGCAATTGGAACTGCTGTTGTTATTGAAAAAGATGAAAAACCCAAAACATCAATAACTTCAAATGAAAAATTTGAAAATGTAGGGATTGAAAGAATTAATAATTTAAGACAACGAAAAAATATTTTAAATAAAGCCATTAAAGAAACATTGGCTTATGACGATGAAACTTGGGACTTTATTTCTTCAAATCAAGTCGATGAAATATTCCCATACATTATGAAATCAAATGTATCGTTTGACCCAGCATTTAAAACTAAATTCATTAATTATATATCTGCACTTGATGAAGACAAAGCAATCGATTTATTATACAATCAAATTTTAAATGAAAAAAGGAATACGATTTCTATCTATTTGTCTACGGTAATCAAAGAATTAAATTTGTTTGATTATAAAAGAACAATAATTTTACTTGAAAATTCAAATTTCGAAAAACAAAAAATAGGCTTAATTATATCAAATTACGACAAACCCTTTTATGACAAAAATGATATCGAGAATTTAAAGACTATCAAAGACTTTATATTAAACAACTTTAAAGAGAGAGGGAAAAAATCTATCCGACCAAAATCCTTATTAAAGGAAGAGAAAGAGATTTGGAACTGCACTGAATGTGGAAGTGATACTAATAATGATATTGGGGAGAATTGCAGGAATTGTTTTAAAGATATTTATGGCTTTGAAGTTACCGAAGAAAAACCTAAAAGAGCAATTGCCTTGCTTGAGCAAAAAATTGAATTAATCAATGAATATTTGGCTTAAATAAAAATTATAAATTATGAAAAAGATACTTCTGCTTGTTTTAATATTTGTAACCTCTTTAACATTTGGTCAGACTGCTATAGAGTATTTCAATAAAGCCGTTGATAAAGATGAATTAAAAGACTACAGAGGAGCTATAGAAGATTATACTAAAGCTATAGAACTCAATTCTGAATATAGTAATGCTTATTTAGGTAGAGGGAGTTCTAAAGCTAATTTACAAGACAACACTGGAGCAATAGAAGATTATACTAAAGCAATAGAATTAGACCCTAATTATAGTGATGCTTATTACAATAGAGGCCTTTCTAAAAATAGTCTAAATGATAAAAATGGTGCTTGTTTAGATTGGATTAAGGCAGAAGAATTAGGAGATGTTGATGCTTACGATTTAATTAAACCATATTGTAACGTTAATTTATTAGATAGATATTTAAGCAAAACGGATAAATTTAGTGGTGAAAAAACATATTATGGTGGCGGAAAAATAGTTTCGTTTATGAAGGTAATAGGAAAAGTAAATTCCTCTCAATATGTATCAGTATACGTAAATGGTAGTACTTTAAATTACGGGTGCTATGGCGTGTATATATTATTTGAAAACGGAAAAAAAATTGTTAGAAGTAACGAAAAAGTTGATACCGATTACAGTAATGGTGAATGGCAATATAAAGCATTTTTTACACCAACTTTAAATGAAATAAACCTATTAAAAACACAAAAAATAACTTCTGTGAAATTGTATGTCTACGATGCAGATTTAGATGACAACGAGAGCAATACTATTTTAAAAGACGCAAAAATCATTTTAACCACACCTAAAAAAAAATAATATGAAAAATACACTTATGACAAATTAGCTTATTAAAAACTTATAATAAACCTTATGGAAAAGATAATATTAGGAATCTTGATTGGAATGAGTTTTTATTCAAAGGCTCAAATAGAAAGACTGAATAGAAGGGATTAGTATTTTTAAAATAGATAAAACAAACATAAAGATAATTGATTCATTAGCAAATAATGGCTATAAATTAAAAACTTCTAAAGATACCTTTGATTTTCAAAATATAAAATTTTGGGGATGAAAATCTACGAAATGATTAATGATATGGCAAGGTTACGAAACCGACAACTCTCTGACATAGAGCCGAACTATTGAAACGGGGCAAGACATCTACAAAGCCGTAAGAGTGGATGATACAAAAAATAAAAGTAAAATGAAAAAAGTATTATTTATCGCAATTTTAGGACTTGGTATTTCTTCTTGTACATCTAATTGGGAATACAAAATTGTTACAGTTAAAGGTGCAGAAAAGGAAGCATCAAAATTTGACCCGAAAAAATTTGATGTTTCTGGCGAATCACTTAACCTATTTGGAAAAGACGGCTGGGAATTAGTGAACGTTTACCCAACGACAGAAACTGTTCATCCAAATTTTGGAAGCAGTGAATATGTTACAGGGATGCAACCAAATGTAAGAACCTCAGAGTTAAACTTTGTTTTTAAACGTAAAAAATAATCATAACAATGAAAAGGCTGTCATTATTCATTTTAGGAATTATAATTATTCTTAGTAGCTGTAGCAAAATTTCAGACAAACCAGTTTCCGAAAAACTTAGTACGGAGGAATTATCAAAAGCAATTAAAAGCGATACAATGTTCACTGGTTTCTATGAAAATATTCGCAAAAGTGTTGATGAGATGGACGACATTAAAAAAGCTAAGTTCAATGATGTTACATATCGCAGACTTTTCAAGTATTACAAATTTTCACAAGATACGACCTATTGGAAGCCATTATCAGAAAAATGGGAAAAGGAATGGGAAAAGGACTTCGGCATTTACTCAACCAAGGCAGACTCTACCATAAAATATTGGAAAAAGTACTTAGCCGAAAATTCGTTAGACAAATATGTTAAAGTTGAACTCGCTAATATCGATAAAGAGTATTACGAATACATTGGTGAACTCAAAGAAGTACAATTAGGATTTCGCTTGACACCTTTACAAGGAGCAGTTCAACAAATCCGTTTCGACTATGGTTATAAAGCAAAAATTAACGGAGACGACAAATATTATAAGAAACATAGGTGTATAGAGACGGACCCACTTAATTCATCACGAATTGGCTATTGGGAAATAGATTATTCCGACAAAGATAAATTTGCGGGGAAAAATGTAGAATCATTTTTAAGGGATTACAATTTGTATATTGAAGTTGTTGAAATTAGAAAAGACGGTATTAATATTAGTACAGCCGATTTTGCTGTTCCAGAAGAAGTTTCAAAATGTTTAGAGGTTGAAAAAGAATATCCGACACTTTTTGACTTGTACAAAGACGATGTAATTAAAAATTTGATAAAAAAAGATTACATCGGAAAATGGGAATACAACAACAAAAAAGCTGAAGAAATACAAGAAAAAGAAGATAAATTATGCCACGACTTTTTGAAAGAATTACACAAATAAGCCCAGCCTATAACTACAAATTTGCAATATACTATTTATCTTGTTTCTTGTATAGTTCGAATTAAATATATAAACATTATTAGGTTAATTTAATTTATTAACGAATAGGTATCGTAATAGAATTCAACCTTGGTTTCTATTGGATAAATTCCCTTATCATCCAAAACTGAAAACACTCTAAACTTTGTTACACCGTAAAATCTCATTAGGTGCATATAGATTCGAGATAAGTTTACATCTTTCATAATTAAATCATTTTTCTGTTAACCATAACTTTCTTCACCTTAATTATAGTCGCTGAACTGGCACCACAAATGGCTGATATGTCTCGGACACCAAAACCCTTTTGTATTTTCTTTACAATTGTCTGGTGTCTTTGAAGTAATTTTTCGTCTGACTGAACAGCTCCGACCTTTCTACCACTATATTTACCGAGTGCCTGTGCTACCTTTATTCCTTCCATAGCCCTTTGCTTAATTTGATTACGATTCATCTCCGATATTGAACCCATGCAGGAAATAACAAGCTGTCCCATCGGATTAACATCACCATTTTCTAGTAATGTGGTGAAGCCTTCTTTGATTGACTTCAAATTGATTTTATTTTTGGTGAAGAGTTCGATTGTATGAAGGATGTCCAAAAGGTTTCTTCCTAACCTATCTATACTGTCCACAACCACAGTGCATCTCTCAGATTGATTGGTGATGTTATCAAACATTTTTACTGCTTCTGGGCGTTCCAAAAATGGAACATTACCTTGTATGCGTTCAATATATAATCGTGAAGAATCAAATCCATCTTGATTTTTGAATGTTTCAATTTGCCTTGCCGAATTTTGAAGAACCGTTGACGTTCTGGAATAAAAATAGTAAATCATAATAATGGTGTTTTGTTAGTATTTCGTTTTATTTTTAGGATGTCGATTTATTTAAAACTATTGAAACCATTTTATTGAAATCGTAACTATCGAATGTGTTTCTATAAAGAACTATAATCTAAATCTAAAACCTACGGCAAATGTCAGAAATAAAAAAGTCCAGGACAAATAAAATCCCGTTTTTCCTGGGCTAACGAACTTTTTTAATAAAATTGAAGATTTTCAAGTATCCTGATATTTATAATAAAATAGAATTATGAAGATAAAATTAAATTCAGGAATTGATGTATTTGTAGAAGCTTATCATTGCACACCAACCCTAGCTGGCGTTATTGTTTATTCACCATCGAAATCAACTAATCAAAACCTTATTAATCACCTGAACTATCCAAAGGATTGGGGCACTAGAGAATGTGTTATGAAAAAAAGAGATATGTATGCCGATGAAAACAGACTAAAGCCAGTGATAAACTCGGTATGGCTTTCCTCATCTAAACCTGTTAAGGATACAAAAGCTGATGGAGCTGATTTAGTTGTTATGTTTTTTTCTCAAGAAAATGATGATATGACAATTCAAGAAATTATTTTAAATGGTGTTCGAGATATTCCGTGGGAAAAATTAGCAACGGATTTTTGGCTATAAATTTATTCACCTCATTTATTTTACATAAAACGAATCAAATAAATATTTATGATTTTTTTAATTCTGTTCGCTAATGCGAACAAAATATATTTTTATTGGTACAAATTATATGAATTATCTTTTATAAAAATAAAAGAAAAAGGTTTGACTAAATTTAAAGTCAAACCTATAAATATTTTATAATTATACACTATTCATGATAGTATAATCTTTTAATTATTAATCTCTTTAAAGTATATAAAAAGCACCCTTTTTCCGTCTTCTATATCAAAGTTCGTAAGCAATTCCATTGCCTTTACAAATCCAAACGAATCTTCTTTTATAGTTTCAATTGTTTCTACTGTTGATTTTGACTCAGTTGCTCCTTTATATTTTTCTTCTGTGGTTCTAATAATAAAATCGGAAGATATGGTTGAGCCATTAAAAAAAGTGTTTGCTTGGGATTGTCCCTTTACCTGTGCTACCCTAATCATTATACTTTGACTCGTATATTTTGCTTTTTCTAATGAGATAACCGATATAAAATATTTATTATCATAATCTTCTACAACTTTAACTCCTTCAAAAGGAGCACTTGCGTACATCCTTTTTAAAAAATTAGTCACTGTAGTTTTATTTTCATTATACCCTTGGGAATTTGCATTTGCTATATTAAAAATGCAAAAAAAAATCATTATTTTATGGACAATATTTTTTTTAATACTATTCATCTTTCTTGTTTAATTAGTTCAGGTAAAAAAATTAATTTATTGGAGATACAGCGAACTCTGTTATTTTTTCAATTTCACTCATTTTTAGTATGTAATTAAATTTAACTTCACCATTCAACACATATGAACCACCTTCCCTAGTTTTTAATTTTATTTGAAAAGAGCCTCTTTGACCTCCTCTTTCGTCTGAAATAGAAGAATAACTGAATCCATTACCTAATTCTCCAATTCTATAGAAACTGGGAGTTGTTAGACTTCCTGTTTTTTCGATATTCTTTTTTTCTACTACTTTTTTAAAATTTATATTATCTCGTCTTCCATATTGAGCCATAGCAGACTGTCGTCTAAAATCAACTTCATTTAATATATCTATACCATTTGTTGTATAAATTCCATTATCTAAATTAAATTCCAACATTGAATTATATAGGTTTTTAGAGTTTTTAAAATAACCTGGTGATTGAGTACTATTATCCAAAGGTTTAAAAAATTCAGTTAGCATATTAAAAGTTTCAAAGTTTCTAAAAAAATAAGTCTCTTGATTAAATTCAATTTCATACAAGTGCACCCCTTTTTTTTGGTAATCCACTATTTCATCTTCGGTAGCTGAAATTGATTTAATAGTGCTATATAACAAATCATTAATTTTATTTAAGTTTTCATTGCTTCTAACATTTATAGTTATTGGAATTTTCCATAAATCATTACTAAAAACAATTGGTTCACCTGCATTAACAGTATAGTTAAAAAGTTTTTTTGTTATTATTAAAATTATTTTTTCTAAATCTTTAAAAACTTGTATTTCATTTTTCCTTTTTAATTCTATCAGTTTTATATTTGCCGCAAATAGTTGTCCTTTGAACTCAATTGAAATACCTTTGCTTTCGCAATAAGTTATTAATTTGCCTATTGAAACTGTAGCATTGACAATGCTTGTATAACTTCCATCTGGCATTTGTGTTTCTGATAATATCTTAAAGTTTTGAATATTTCCATTAGAAATAGATACAATTTCATCTTTTACTAAATTGTCATCTAGTATAGTAGTATTAGATGAAATAAATGCACCAAAAGCTTTTTCTAAAGCATTACGAAGTGCATTATATTTTGCATCGTCTTTTGTCATTCCTTGACCAATTTCCGTAAGTGTTACAGTTTTTCCACTTCCGTCTGAATTTGCAGTTTCTTTAGATATATTATTAGAAGTTATAATGATTTTTTCACTTTGAGCCTTATTATCTTGAAGGGTATTATCTGAATATGATATAGATGATTGGTTTTTTTGAAATTTACTAATGTTTTCATTTGAAGGTTTATTTAGTCCTACATCAGCTCTTTTATAAATTTCCTTTCTAAATTGAGGAATATATTCTGAATACGACTTTGAAGAATCTATTCCATCAAATTCAATTAATTTTGAAAGCGATTTTCCAGCTTCAAATAATTCTACTTTATATAAATCTTTATCTGAATTAATATGAGTGGCAATTGCTGCCTTGTAATAACAAGTTCTGACAAACCAATAATGAATATCATTTTTATATTTTGGATTATTGTCTAATTCATCTAATAATTCTCTTGCATCAATCCATTTATCTTTACTAATATATTTAGCAATTTGTGATACTTTACTGTCTTGTGAAAAAGCAAATGCTTGGTTGAAAAGTATCAATAATATTAAAAGCCCTTTTTTCATAATTATTTTTTTAAAATATTGTTTATTTTTATTCATTGCTATCCGTGTTTTTAATTAAATAAAGATTTTTTTGTGTTGATTGATAGTATATGGTTGCAAGTTCTAATTCTGTTTCAATCCAAAGCATCGTTGCTATAATATATCCATCATGCTCTGCACAAAATAGCCATTTACCCAATTCAGGTTTTAGTATAAAACCATTACTTTCAAAATATATTTGCCCTAGCATTTCTCTTTCTTCAAAGTGAAGTTTAATTAGTCTGTCTCTTGTTAACATCAATGTGTTTTTAATAAATTAATTTTAATTTTTAATACCAATAAACATTTCTATAATATACTGCTGGTTGGTTCTTAGCAAATTCAACCGCAATTTGTCTGTATGCTTTGATTCTTTCTTTTTCTAAAACAGCTTGTTGTTTAGCATTTTCTGCATCTATTATCTGCTGGAGTTTTTCATACTCTTCTTCTTTTCTCAATCTTTCTTTTTCATCGGCAATTAGTTTGGAATTAATGCTTCTTAGAAGTTTGGAAGCATCTGCAATACATTTCGCTTTTGGGTTAATTTGTTTTATAAATTCTGTAGTTTCATTTGCACCCTCTTTATTAGGATTTGCTGCCCAAGTTGTTATAGCTTTGTTTAATAACTTTTTGCCTTCACTATTAATTTTTAAGTCATAGATAATGCTCATTTCACTTAAGCATTTAAAATAGCAATCTTTACAAGTGTCAGGTACTAATGCTAGGCTATATAAAGCTTCATTATAGGATTCTTGTGCCTTTAATGCTTCAGATTTTTTAATTATAAAATCACATTGTATTGCATAGTAAGAAACTATTTTTGTTTTTGCTTCTTCTAAAAAAACTTTGAGGTCTTTGCTTTGAACATTAATTTGTTTTATGGCATCTATAAAAGCTTTGTTCTCATTAGTACCAACCCCCTTTGAAGTGATTGTGACGTTAGCATAAACTTTATTTTCTATGGCATCACCTACAAATAAAGTTATATCCATATTCTGAGCAATCATTTGTGGAGGACCAGCAACAATGTCTTTAGTTGTAATAGAAACAGATGCAGTTAAAATAAAACGTGGATTAGCTGCCGTTCCCGCCATTCCGTATTTACTGGCAATTTGTTTTAATTTAATTTCTAATTGATTTTTTGCTTCAAGTGGTATTTTTAAATCATTACTTACATACGTATTTAATGCAATTCTTCCGAAATCATCTAGTTTAATAACTTCTTGAGCATTAATATTTGTTATATGTAAAGCAATTAATATCGTTAACAATAATATTTTCATAATTCGATTTTTATTTTTCCCCAAGTACTAATATTGCTTCGCCCAAACCTCTTGTCATTAATTTAACTTCAAAGTTAAATGGTGCTGCTTTCAAATATTTTTGTAAGGCTTTAGTAAATTCTCTTGCATCAATAGATTGATTTTCTGTATTATAAAGAGGAATTCTCACTTGTTCAAAACGAATTTCATCTTCAGTAGCATCAGACATATTAAATCTGTCGTGAACAGTGTTTTTGTGCATCCATTTATTAATATAGTCAGTAATCTCTTCTCCATCTATTTCAGTTTCTAAATTTTTATCCCAAGAATTCCAACGTTTAACAGTAATTAAAATTTCTCTACCATTTGCAAACATATCGTCAAAATGATTTTGGAGCTGTGCTTTAAATGGCTCAATATGATTTAATATTGCTCTCTCTAAAATAACAGGAACTATATCTGTATTATTGGGTTCGCTAAATCCTGATGATGATGCTACTTGTTTACTGGTGTACGCATCAATTGCTTCAATATCAAAAGCAATTATTTTTCCATTACTAGAGGGGTTTACCTTCCACCATATTTTTATAATAATATCTGCTTTAGCTTTTTTTCGAAGTTTATCGTATTGACTTTCTGCTAAATAAGAACCATTTGATTTATTGCTAGTCATATTATCTTCTGCAGCTCTTGATTCAATATTACTAAGTTCTTCTTCAGCTTTTTTTAATGGAAAATCTTTTGCTAGAAGACCACCAATTTTAGATATTACTTGTCCAATCTCAGTATCCTCTTGGAAAGCTTGTTTGTAATTAGGCACTTTTTGTTTTGTCCCTTGATTGTCAAATTCGGTCATAAAATAGCGTTGAGTACACCAATTATCACTTGGAAGTATCATTATTGTTGGTTTTTTAGCTTGTGCATAAGTTAAGCAAAAGCTAATAGAAACTAAAAGTGTTATAATTTTTCTCATTTTAAAATCCAGTATTTAGTGATTTGATTATGTTTTTCTCTTCAAGATATTTTTTTAATTCATCTTTAGAAATAGCCACTTGATATACTATCCAATTTTTTTTACCAATACCCTCAGGTAATGTTGTTTGGATTGAAGAACTTCTTGTGTATGATACCCACCTACCATCTCTACTAAAAAACTCTTTTTCATTTTTTT
>Ga0214919_10009772_pt1 | contig 12309 bp, 11 predicted proteins | sample LL1503_MetaG_FD_177994 | JGI IMG/M metagenome (GOLD analysis project Ga0214919, IMG submission 177994) | Freshwater microbial communities from Lake Lanier, Atlanta, Georgia, United States - LL-1503 | ecosystem: Environmental > Aquatic > Freshwater > Lake | place: USA: Georgia | collected...
GATATTGCCACTGGAACAGGTGATTTTGCCATTGCAGCGCTAAAACTAAACCCTGAAGAAGTGATTGGATTAGATATTTCTGCCGGAATGTTGGCAGTTGGTGAGCAAAAAATGATTAAAAGAAAATTCAATAATATCATTAAGATGCAGCTTGGTGACTCCGAAAACATTCCGTACGAAACCAATTATTTTGATGCATTAACCGTTGGATTTGGTGTTCGGAATTTTGAAAATCTAGAGCTAGGATTAGCAGAGATGTTGCGTGTTTTAAAGCCAGGTGGAAAAGCGATAATTCTAGAGTTTTCTAAACCAAAAGCATTTCCGATAAAACAAGTATTTGGTTTTTACTCCAACTATATAATTCCTTTCTTCGGAAAAAAATTATCGAAAGATGCAAAAGCATACACCTATTTACCCGAAAGCGTCGCAGCATTCCCTGAAGGAAAGGATTTTGAAGATATCTTATTAAAAATTGGGTACAAGGATATTCAATCAACAACCGTAAGTGGTGGCATCGCAACAATATATAATGGTTTAAAATAAAGTTGCAACTTTCAAGTTACCTTTGCGTTTAATGAATTGCATGAATCGTTTTCTAATCCTTTCTATTTTTCTTGTAATGGGAATTTCTTCCCAAGCCCAAAAATTTAAACAAGAACGCTACAAAAATTTTGATAAACGAACCTTTCACTTTGGATTTATGCTCGGATTCAACTCCTCAGACTTTACCGTTTATCAAGATGTAAATGCCTACGAGAAATATGGCTTGAAATTATTGGAAAATGATGCCCAGCCCGGTGGACAACTAGGTATATTAACGACTATGAAATTAGGAACTCCGGTTTTACGGTTACGATTTATTCCAAGCTTATCCTTTCAAGAGAAATTATTGCGCTATACTTTTGAAGACACCTTGTTAAATACTGATCAAATAGGCGAAGAAAGAGTCAACTCAACTAATCTTGACTTTCCCTTGATGCTACAATTTAGAACAAAGAGATACAATAATTTCACCGCCTATGCTTTGGTAGGTGGGCAATACTCCATTGATTTACAATCTCAAGAAAAAGCTTCACAAAATTATATTGATCCATACATAAAAATTAAACGGAATGATATTCAAGGGCAAATTGGTGGTGGCATTGAGTTTTTTGCTCCTTATTTCAAATTTGGCATTGAATTAAAATATTCTCATGGATTTATCAATAGTTTTATTCAAGACAATACGAACATATCCGAACCTATCAATAAGCTATACAATAAAGTGTGGTCGCTGTCACTTATCTTTGAAGGATAATGGAGACAATCTCTTTTCAATGTTCACCTGAACAAGCCCAAGACAATCAATTTATTGAAAATATTTTACGCGAAAATTCAGGAATTCATCATTCGAAGAGGCTATATTTCCGTTGGAAGAAAAAAAGCATTGATGCCAGAGGTCGAAATATAAAAATCAATTGCACTTTCGATGTTTCTGAAAGTGAACTTCCCTCCCACTTGCAATCATTTAATTTTTTAACGGTCACTAATGCTGAACCTGTCATCATAATTGGAGCTGGCCCTGCTGGATTATTTGCTGCCTTGCGTTGCTTAGAACTTAATCTTAAACCAATCATTTATGAACGGGGAAAAGATGTTCGCGCCAGAAGATTTGATTTAGCACAACTTAACAAAGAGGGAATCTTGAATCCTGAATCAAACTACTGTTTTGGGGAAGGAGGCGCAGGAACCTATTCCGATGGAAAATTATATACACGTTCTAAAAAACGTGGTGATGTGGAAAGAGTCTTACAATTGTTAGTTCATTTTGGGGCGGATGATGCTATTCTTGTTGATGCACACCCTCACATTGGAACCAATAAACTTCCACAAATTATCGAGGCAATTCGCGAGAAAATTATTGAATGTGGCGGAGAGGTTCACTTTAACAGCAAATTAACGGATATAAAGCATGAAAAGAAGAAGCTAAGATCCATTCAAATTAATAATTCAGATTGGTTGGATACAAAAAACATGATTCTTGCTACTGGCCACTCAGCAAGGGATATCTTTTCATTATTGCATAAAAGACAAATTCGAATAGAATCGAAGCCATTTGCCTTGGGAGTTAGAATTGAGCATCAGCAATCTTTTATTGATAAATTACAATACCACAATCGTTTGAGTGATCAATACCTTCCACCTGCTTCCTACAGTTTAGTCGCTCAAATTGATGGAAAAGGTGTTTATTCTTTCTGTATGTGTCCTGGTGGAATTATTGCGCCCTGTGCCACAAGCGAAGAAGAAGTTGTTACCAATGGTTGGTCGCCCAGTAAAAGAAATAATCCCTATGCAAACTCAGGATTCGTGGTGAGCATCGATCCCTCCGATTTTAAAGAATACAAAAGCGATCCATTTGTTTGCTTAGATTTTCAAAAATCAATTGAAAAAAAATGCTGGGAACTCGCGGGTAAAAATCAAAAAGTTCCTGCACAATGTTTAGCGGATTTCGTTGATCGCAAAAAGTCCGAAGCTTTTCCTAAAACGTCCTATTTTATTGGCGTAACAAGTGTAGAAATGGATAAAGTATTCCCTGAATTTGTCATTGAAAGAATTAGAAAAGCGTGCATAGAATTTGAGAAAAAAATGCCAGGGTTTATTACTAATCAAGCGGTAATTCATGCACCTGAATCTCGAACATCCTCCCCTATTCTAATTCCTAGAGATTCTTTAACCTTACAACATGTTGAAATTGAAGGAATTTATCCTTGTGCAGAGGGTGCTGGATATGCTGGAGGTATTGTCTCTGCAGCCATCGATGGAATGAGGTGTATAGAAGTAATCCCCGCTACATTAACTGTCTAAAAAAATATTGTATTTTAGCTTAAAAAAAAATGTCTTGTCTTCAAGTATTATTGTGTATCATCTTTCCACCATTAGCTGTTATGGATAAAGGCTGTGGATCAATACTAATTGTTTTTCTATTAACAGGTGCAGGATGGATCCCTGGAGTGATTGCTGCCATGATAATTATTAATAGTAAAAAATAGATTCTCATCTGCATTTAGCTATTTACTTTGTTTAATTTTACCAAATGAAACGCGTTGTAGTTGGTCTTTCTGGTGGTGTCGATTCAAGTGTAGCAGCTTATCTATTAATTCAACAAGGGTATGAAGTCATTGGGATCTTCATGCGAAATTGGCACGATGAGAGTGTAACGATTTCTGATGAATGTCCATGGATAGAAGATTCAAATGATGCTTTATTAGTGGCTGAACATCTCGGCATACCTTTTCAAGTTATTGATTTGAGTGAGGCATACAAATCCCGGATTGTTGACTATATGTTCGATGAATATCAGCGTGGAAGAACCCCGAATCCAGATGTGTTGTGCAACCGTGAAATAAAATTCGACGTTTTCCTGGAAGCTGCTTTACAACTGGGTGCTGACTACGTAGCAACTGGTCATTATTGTCGTAAAGCTGAAAATAACGATGGTACCTTTTCTTTATTAGCCGGGATTGATAAAACAAAAGATCAATCTTATTTCCTATGTCAAATTACACAATATCAACTTTCTAAAGCCCTTTTTCCAATTGGTGATTTAGAAAAAAAAGAAGTGCGTGAAATTGCTAAGAAATTAGCACTTGTTACCGCTGAAAAGAAAGATTCCCAAGGACTTTGTTTTGTTGGAAAAATAAGTTTACCCTTATTTCTACAACAAAAATTGAAGGCTAAAACAGGACCAATCATAGAAATACCAGAAAATCTACCTCCATTCCTCGCATATGATGAAATTCCCGTGATTTCAGAAAATGTGGTCAAATTATCCACCCCTTTTTCGTATAATTCATCGATGGGCGATGTGGTTGGGCAACATCAGGGTGCGCAATTTTATACCATTGGTCAACGGAAAGGACTTAATATTGGAGGAAAACCAATGCCTAGTTTTATTATTGGACTTGATACCAACGAAAATATTATTTACACAGGACAATCAGAGGTGCACCCTGGTCTTAATAGATATGCATTAAAACTTGAATCAAATAGCATTAATTGTCTAATTAACAATGATTTAATTAGTAATAATACTGAATTACGTTGTCAGGTAAGAATCCGTTATAGACAAGCGTTACAAGAAGCGAAGTTGATTAAATTAGAAGGCGAATTATATATATTGTTTGACAAAAAACAAAAAGGAATTACACCAGGACAATTCGCTGCTTGGTATCTTGGAGAAGAGTTAGTAGGCTCAGGCGTAATAAGCGCTTAATTCATACCAACGGAAAAGAAAACAGAATGATTTTCCTCTGCCTTCATGCTTGCGTTATGAATCCTATCCATTAAATCTGCCACCTGAAATATATTTAAACTAGATTGCTCGCCTAAATCTCGGTGCTTGGATAACTTAATTTTTGCTTGATGAATAGTCTTTGTTCTTAATGATTGCATATAGGTTGTCATAGTTACTATTTTAAAACTGTGAAGTAATACGCTAGGTATTTCCGCAAGGTTTCAATTTTAGTAGTTAAACGCTAAAATACATTTAATTGAACCAGTCAACTATAACATCAACAATAAGTTATCTTTATCAAATTTGAACTTTAAGGTTAACAAGGATCTCGTTTTAATGGTGCTGAGAACAGTATCCACTCGGGTCTAACGTTTTTCTTTTGCACTGTGCACCTTTCTGCGTAATTCCTTTACATTGAACCGATACAATTGTATTTGACGAATTATTATTGCTATTGGAGGAATTAGTTGCTTGCCATGACCAACAAGAAATACATACTGAACTTTCCAGTGACATTTCTTGCTGATCAGGCAGATTAGGGAAAAAGTTCAAGCCAGTTAACTGTTCCACTTTATCAATCGAAACAGCAAAACTACTTAAATCAGCCTTCGACCCTTGATTAGGGATGATAAAACCAATCGCTTTAAATTCTGGTTGACTATAGTCTAATAAAACTTTGTAATAATATGCTGGAATTGAAACCTTATTTGGACCAATACTAGGTAAATTACTACTTAATATTGGCCCAGTAACGACATACAAAGATTTATTTTCCCTTGCCCAAGTTCGAACTAACTCCTCCAGTTTTTTCCAAATCCCCCTGTTAAAGCTTGGATCTTGAGGACTCATATTGCTGTAATAAAAGGATTCCAGCATGGTTTGGTTGGACCAAGACATATCAGCGGCCGGAGCTAAATGCCCACGATCATACCCAGACCCTTTGTAATCACCATCATTAGCCGAACCTGTTTTGATGGCATCGTCGACCAAGAATTTATCCGAGCGTTCAAACTTACCATCTGTTTCCTCACTTGTTAACTCATATGCGATCCAAAATGCTTGCTCATGTTCCTCACTATATAAAAGACTATATGCAGTGTGGTGAACAATTAACTTTTCATTTTCCGTTGCCGGAATCTCCATTTTTGGCGATGCAACAGCATGTTCCTCCGAAATAACAACGCTATCTTTTATGGCAGGGTAAACCTGTTCAGTTGTAACATTCTCATTACTAGCTACCTCAACGGGAGCCGTCTTAACATAATTACAACTAGAGAAGAAAGCTCCAATTAAAAAAATAAATCCAAAAAATACCCCCTTGTTTTTCATCATAATTATTTAACTAATAAATTAGTATTAATAGCATTAGCGCTTCCAATTTTCAAAGAACAAATATAGATTCCACAAGCCAATTGATTAGTTTTAATGGCAATTTGACTCACTCCCTGTTCAGTAACATTAACAACTTTTTTACCTGAAAAATCAACTACTGACAATTCTACTAATTCTTTTGCATCATTATTAAACGTTATGAAAGCATAACTATCAGAAGGATTCGGATAAATAAGAAGCTCATTATCTTCTTCTTGATGCAAGGGGAAGGTAACTTTCCACAAATCTCCGCCACGTTCAATTACATAAAATTCATTTCCCACTAACACTGCGTCCACAGGCAAATAAAAGCCACTCACTAAATCCAATGTTGTCATTTTATAATTATCAATACCGGCATCATAAACAAGTTTAAGTTGCCTTAATTCACGCGATGGGTCTACAAAAGGACAAGGAGTTCCCCATGGTGAAATAGGTGAAAAACCAGTACTATCACCCCCGGGCATAAAACTCAAAACAAAACCATCACCTCTAAAAGGACTTGCCAGCAAACTATCTTTATCGAAAACCAATCCTAAAGGAGATGCATGTGGCGTAAATGTTGAAACATACGTTCCTTCCTCGCTTGCTTTCATTATCATTCCTGTGTTTGCATCACGGTAATAATCAGCAGAAACGCCAAAATTCCTCACTGGCTCCATAAATGTAACATTCGAAGGTAATGCAGGAAAAGTAGGGTCATCCAAAAACCACCCTGCCGCCACTCCCCCACAATTCGGATTCACAAGCGGGTCATTCAAATAATTGTAGGGAGAATTAATTAAGGGGTTAATGTTTCCACCCATGTTCCATGGAAAGCCATAGTTTTTTCCTTGCCGAATCCAATTCAATTCTTCAGGATCATCGCGCTCTCCTGAATTATCAATCGAAAAAAGTGTGTCATTGCCATCCCAAGCAAAATCATATGCATTCCTTGTACCTGAAGCGTAAATAAAACCGCTATTTTCCAACCACAATGAATCATTTACTAAATGAATGGGTAAGGAAGAAATAGGAAAGCGAAACATACGGCAAGTCATTGGGGTTTCTCGGCAATTAGGCCATGCCCCATTATTGTCATCCATTTCACCCAAATGTGTTCGAGCACCACTACTAACGAATAAGAAATTTCCTGATGGATCAAGGGAAACACCAGAAAATCCATGGTCACCTGTAGGACTAGCGCTAGGATATGGATCACTAGAAACGACAGTTTCCCATAATCGAGTTCCATTCGTTTGAGGCGTACCCTTTGAAATCATCCCAACACCCGTGGTACTCGTCCAATTATTTCCCGAGAGATAAAGAATTCCTTCACGGAAATACAATCCTTGCAAGGAAGAAATTCCATGATCACCTGCCGAATAACGCAATGAATCCGATGCGCCGCCGGCAGAATTCAAGAACACTTCATAAATATCACCGGTAATCACCGAATAAAAAAGATGGCCTGATTTTTCATCGTATGATATTTTTGTAGCGTAGGGCTTCACTTCGAAAATTGAATCAACTGCTAGCTTATTCATTAATGGATAAACGCGCTGTTGGGCAAAAGAAAAATTCTGAAAAAATAAACAATAAAAAAATAGGCACCACCCTACTTTCTTATTTCCATGCCCAGAAACAAACAAAAAATCATTAAATATAAGTTGAAACATCCCTTTATCCAATATTATCGAAATCGTTTTAGCTATTATGTAAACATAATCAATTACTATCAAATTTAATAATTACTTGGTACATTAATAAATTCAATACCTACAACTGAAATAGTAGACCTTGGATTATAGAGATTTGTTTAACTAGGTTTCTTTTTTCTGAGTAAAATCCCAGCCATGTTCTTCCATGAAGATTTTTATTTCAGTATTAAAAGATTTTTTAGAATGATGTACTTCTTGATTATGAATATATTTTCGAACTGACTTGAGAGCTCCCTCACTTACACCTACAGCCCAATAATCATCTTGCCAATAAAATTTTTGTATTGTTAAATTATTTTTATTTATCCAATAGGAGGATTCTCCTTTTATGAGTTGGGCCACTTTGCTAATACTTTGCTCTCTTCCTATCGATATCAAACAATGCGCATGATCTTGATAACCATTTACGCAATCAAGCCAAATCCCTTTTTCTGCTGCATTTTCTTTGATATGTTGAAATACTTGCTTTCTCAAATCTGAGGAATTTAATAAGGGCGCCCTGTTTTTTGTTGAAAAGACCATATGTATGTAAACTCTGACCCAACTCATACTTTTTATATTTGATTATTTCTTTTTGCATTAGCTTAAAGGAAATTTTACAGCATTTATTGTCTATAAATTGTTCAGAGCAAACATTTTCTAATGTGGCTAAAGCCACTATTTTTCAGATTTTCCTATAGCTGTTGCTTAAAAGCAACAGCTATAATTGTTTTTTATTAATCAAATTCGGTTGGGTGCTTTTTAATAATGCATCCATTTCAGTTGGGCTTTAGCCAACTGAAATTCCTTTTTGTTATCCGGTATATTCTCCAATCAAAAAAAATCATCTGACTTTTTTTGATTGGAGAATATTTATAAAATGAAATCCTTTCGGACTATACCCTTCATTATAAAAAAACTTATGTGCGTTGAAATTAGTGGTATAAGAATCCAATGAAAGCATGGTGCAATCATGTTCCATTGCTTTTTTATGAAGAAAGTCAAAAATCAATTTGCCTATTCCTTGGCTCCTATATTTCTCAACAACAACAATATTGTCTAACTCCAAGTATTTACCACACCATAATTTAGTACCTATCCAAAAGCCACTGATTCCAAGGCAATTTTCACCGTCAAAAACCCCTACTTGTCCATAATTATGGGGCAACATTTGTTCCAATTCAGCCTCGTATTCTTCTAAGTTTAAACTTGGATACAACACTTGAAGAACTGATATATTATTGATCATTTCTTGCTTATCTACTAATTCTCTAACTGTTAACATCTATGCTATTTTTTTAAATTCTTTTCGAATAATTCAAATATCCTTCTGTACTCATCTTGCCAAGAATACGACTCTTTAAATCCATGTGCCTCTACAGGATATACTGCTAGTTCCCAGTCTTTTTTCCCTAATTCAATAAACCGTTGACTTAATCGAATGACATCTTGAAATTGTACGTTATCATCCACCATACCATGAAGCATAATTAATGGTTTACTTAGATTTTGAGCAAAATAAATAGGAGAACTTTTTTCATACGCTTCTGGATCCGTTGATGGATAATTGAGAATATTACTCGTGTACTCGTGATTGTAATGTGCCCAATCTGTTACAGAACGTAACGCAGCGCCACAAGCGAATTCAGTTGGGCTGGTCAATAATCCCATTAGTGTAATAAATCCACCGTAGGAACCACCGTATATTCCAACCCTGTTGGAATCAATTCCATGTTGTTTTACTAAGAAATCTTTCGCGTCAATGAAATCGTTCAAATCTCTTCCTCCCATATGTCGATATATGGCGGTTCGATAATCTCTGCCATATCCTTCACTAGCACGATAATCTACATCCAACACCGTGTATCCTAAATCGCATAATAAATTATGAAACATGTATTCTCGGTAGTAGTTGCTCCAATAGTTATGGGCATTTTGTAAATATCCTGCACCATGCACAAACAAGACCGCAGCGCCATTTTTCTTTGATGATTCAGGCTCATAAATCCTTGAGGCAACTTGAATTCCATCGCTTGCAGCAAATTGAATAACTGGTGGTTTTCGCCAAGAATAAGCGAGAAATTCAGGCCTTGTTGAATGGGTAATCCGGACCATTTTCGTGTTGATTGTATTACTTGCCAAATACAATTCCCATGGCGTGTTTGAATTGGAGTATCGAACCAGCAATGACTTTTCATCCGGAGAAACTTTCACATCGTGAAAACCATCTTCTGTTAGGATGGGAGTCCAAAGTAAACTTTTGATATCCAAGTGATAAAAATCGCGGTTTCCAGGATGCGTTTTGTTGGCTGTGATAAAAAATCGATTTTTATCTTTCGACAATTGCACCGAATGAATTTCGAAATTACCAGATGTTAATGCCGTTTTTTTACCTGATACTAAATCATAAGAATATAGATGAGAATAGCCTGTTTCTTCGGATTGAAAATAAAAGGATTTACCATCGTCCAACCAATCTAAAACGGCTTCTTCTTCATTCCATGAGGAGATTCCAGGACCACCAATCCATGCCTCCTCGTGTTGATGCTCCAACTCTTTAATAGTTGCATTTTCCAAATCAATTAGTACGATCCAACGATCTTTATTATCAGCGCTTCGAATATCACACAATCCTACATTTGATGTTTTGGATAATTTTAATGGGTGTACGAAAAGCGAGCGATCTTTGTCGTAATTGGAAGATTTAAGTGTGTCTAAATAAGCTGGTTTTTTTCGGATAGCGGAAAGCACCGATAAATCAATCCATTTTAAAGAATCTGAACGTAAGTTTAAAATAGCCAATCGCTGACTAGGTTCCAATTCACTTACTTTTGATCGTGCCGTATTCACAGTCACCTTCCCATTAACAGAAATAAATGCAGGTACATTAGTTTCTTCTTGCGCTGCATCAATGTTCATTACCACTGACACAAAATTCCCAGATGGCGCTATTTGTAAGGAGGAAAGGTTACCCGATCCAAGATAATTGACTTTAGGTCTTGGAAAAAGATGGAAATCACCTTGCAGCTTATCCCACTCTTTCTTTTTGTTTTTGTCCTTATAAAATACAAACAACTCCTCCTGCTGTTTGTCCAAAAAGCTTGAATCTTTAGTTTTTGTTTTCGCTTCTCCCAGCACAAAATTTGTACGAGTACGAAAGGTAGATTTTCCCTCCTTATTTTCCCATTCAACTAAATTCAATCCTTGTTGAAAAACGATTCTATTTGGATCTACTAAACGTTGAATAGTACTGATCGATTCAAAGCCCTGGTAACACAATGAAATATCTCCATTAATTTTATAAAGTGAGGCAAGAGCGCCCTCCTTTTCGAAATACATAACCTTAAAGCCGCTCTGAAGTGGATCGTGCCCTACTATCATTTCTGACTGAATAGAATCTAGCTTTTGAATTATTTTAGTCTTGCAATTATATTGATAAAAAGAGGTGCCTAGCTCCTTTTCTTGTTGCCAATCAAAATAAATAGTACTACCATCGTAGGACCAAAAGGGATTCTCTGGCAGGTGCCCGATAAAACTTGGGCCGCTCATTATTTCCCTCAAATTAAGTTGAGAAAAACAAGCTAATGGCAGACAAGAAACAATAATAAATAAGAAAATTTTCATAAAAAAAAGTGAAGTATAAAATTACATTTTTATGCGAATACAATCGTTTTTTTTCTTCATTATTCGTTAGGTTTAAGGCCTAGTTCGTACCTTCGTACACTATGATAAGTTTTGTTAAGCGGATACTATTTAAATTACTTACGCAACGTGCCTACCTTAAAGCAATGCACAGAGGATTTTATTTTCTATTTGATCTGGGATTACTGAAAAATGATAGGCGATTTAAATTCCATTACATCGCCAAACAACTTATCAAAAAGGATTTTACAGTGATTGATATCGGTGCCAACCTTGGTTATTTCGCAAAAACATTTGCTCGATTGACCCCGCAAGGAAATGTAATTTGCATTGAACCTATCCTTCCCTTTTACCAAATTTTACAAAAGTTTTTATCCCCCTATCCTCAGGTAGTTATTCATAATATTGCTTTAGGAGAGGAAGAGGGAATTGTTGAAATGGTATTGCCAGAATCTAATGGAATGATTCGAACTGGCTTACCACATATCGTAGATAAATCGGAAGATATCGGTGGACAAAAAACAGCGCAAGTTAAAGTAATAAAGGGAAGTGAGTTGTTTGGTTCACTTTCTAAAATAGATTATATCAAATGTGATATTGAGGGCTACGAATGGATTGTTTTCAATGAATTACTTCCTGTAATTTCTAAATACAGGCCGATTATTCAAGTAGAAATTTCAGAGACCAATATTGATCATTTAGTTAATTATTTTGATCAATTAGAATATTGTCAATATGGAATATGCGATTTTAAAATTATAAGGGAAAAGGGCCAACAGAAGGAGATTGGTGATTTCTTATTTATTCCAACAGAACAAAAAGAGGTATTTGAAACCAACTTTAAACTAAACTAACATGCGATTTATCATTAGTTGTTTTTTAATTGGATTACTTTTTTCATGTGAAAAAGGTACTGGAAACTTCACGATAAAAGGCACTATCACCGATGCTACGAATCAAACAGGCTTGCAAGGCGCAGAAATTAAAATATACAAGATTCCTATTGCAAGCACCCAAGAAATATTAATTGGAACAACGATTCTTGGTTCAGATGGGAGCTATACATTTACATTTCCTAGAGAAAAAATGGAACGATATACGCTGCATATCAAGAAAGAAAATTATTTTGATCTAACTGAAGATGTGTATTATTCAAGCTTATCCCTTAAGAATGACAATATCCGTAACTATTCAACCAAAGCGATGGCGTGGATTGGACTTCATTTTATAAATAATAATCCCCAAGCTACCGATCATTTGCAATACATTAAACAAGCCGGTTTGCAGGGATGTGCAGCTTGTTGCCCAAATACAGAACAAAATTATTATGGAGCCTTGGATACC
>Ga0214919_10009773_pt1 | contig 12309 bp, 14 predicted proteins | sample LL1503_MetaG_FD_177994 | JGI IMG/M metagenome (GOLD analysis project Ga0214919, IMG submission 177994) | Freshwater microbial communities from Lake Lanier, Atlanta, Georgia, United States - LL-1503 | ecosystem: Environmental > Aquatic > Freshwater > Lake | place: USA: Georgia | collected...
CTTGGGCTTTTGGGGCCAGTTTCTTCCACCATGCGGCTTGTGCCTTTCCAGCCGGGCCAGGAGTTCACCCAATTGGCCCTCCCAGTAGCCTGGGCTCAGTTCAAGAAATACGAGGAGCGCTTGTCCAACATCTGAGGACTCGATGGTTCGATGTACGCCTTGTTTGCGCATCGCCCTGTAACGGGAAAGGAACTCTCCTGGCGCCAAGCCGTGGCTGATGAAGACTGCTTCTCCCAGATAAGCGAAGTCAAGCATTCGCGGCTTATGCTCATCTGGAATCGTAACGTCCGAAATCACCCTGAGCACCTTCACAAACAGGTCCAGCAACGCTCCAAGCAATTCCGAATGCAGCCGATCAAAAGTAGCGTCTACATCCTTGAGTTGTAGTCGCCTCTCTACACGCGGTAGTTCAATGTGCAAACAACGGTCTTGCAGATCTTGAGCTGTCACATTCACCGTGATTCCGTTCAAAATGATCGGCCTGCAAAGCTGGATGATCGCTTCCTCTTTGTTTGTGTAGAGGGTTCGGGTTGCAAATGCACCGCCAGTAGCTAGAACGCAAAGCGCGTCCTGGAAAGCTTGGGGTAGGTAGCTGATGTTCTCAAAGCTAAGGACATATGAGTTGTTTGCAGCTACCCAAACGTCATCAATTTGTTTTGGGGCTGTCCGTAAATTTGCTGCACTTGGGTCAATCAGCATCTTTAACAATCGCTGAGTTGTACTCTTGGCGCTCCCCTGCTCCCCAACTAACTCCAAAACTACATTAGGAGTGTCTGAGCGAAGGCATTCAAGCAAATATGCGAGTACCAAAAGTCGGTCCTCAGGCTCGACATTCAGTAATTCCCACAGTGGGTCTAGCGTTCCACCGCTAACTGGTCTTGGGATTTCCTTAAAAGAAGAACTTCGTTCAAACAGTGGAATATTCCTACCAGACCGCACCGTCCATTCGTTGCCGTTAATTTGAACTGCTTCCCATTCTGGGTTGCATAAATCCAGCCAGTAGGAGCCATCGACCATTGCAACGCGTTTGAATATCTCATGCTGTTTGCCCTCAAACATTGCTCGACCAACAAGTGCTGATAGCGAGCTCTTGAACGCCGCCTCTGGCGGGGCTGATTTGTGCAGTTGATAGTACCGACTCGCAATGTAGTCAGAGAAACTTTTGCTCTCAAGGTTGAAGATCTGGCGGATGGAGCCGGTGCGGGTAACAGCGTAGGCCTCGTTTTGCTGGCTGCGTATCAATTCAAACTCATCGGTTACCAGCTCAATCAGCTTATTTGCAGCGGATCTTTCGTTGCTTACTTTTTTATTTTTCATTTCCAATTCCCGGTGATTTGGCTAAAGGGTTTTCGTTGTTAGTGTTCAATTGAGCTTGCGGCAGCCCCTTGGCTTGCTGCTTGAGAACAAAGTCACGGCATGCCTGCTTTCTTTCTTTGCGAGGGACATGCGCTTTGATGAGCCTGCGGTTCAAGCAGATGACGCGCCGAGTAATTTGCAAGCGTTCAGCGGGAGGATTAGAAAAGTCACACGCTGTACTTGCACTACCGGTTAGGGCATAGCGCAGCAACTTCACTTCATTCACGTAGTGGCAAGACTTGGTCTGCTTGCCTAAGCTATCGCGCTGGGCTTTAAGCGCAGCTTGCATTGATGCGCAGTTAACGGGGGATGGACGGGATTTCATACTGCATCACCCTTGGTCGACTTGGTAATGTTTTCCAAGTATGTGCGGATGTCCCCAACTCTCCACGCCGTGATACCGGCTGATACTTTGATCGGCGAGGGGAACTGACCGCTCCGGCACTTGCGCCAGATGGTTGTAGCTGAGTAGGGCAGAACCTCGTAGTTGACTAAGGGTCTGATTTGAATCATCGCCATATCAGGCAGATCATCAAATTTGGTCGCTGGTTTTGGATACTTCATGTTGCTATTCCTTAGCACTGTTTGACATGAAGGCAAGTAAACCAGTTGGGAGACCTCCGTAAGACTACATAAATTTTTACTTACGTTCTCTCCAATGAGCCTCCACGTACCGTCTTACGTCGCTTGCTCCCAGTACGGGTAGCAAGTCACACAGGAAGCATTCAAAGGCAGTTGGAACCGATAAGTGAGTCGGTATTGATGGATGATCTTTCCAAGAGAGCGAGGCAGGTGTGTAGGCGTACCTTCCCCAAAGGATGAATAGCCGCGCCACTAGCAATTTGACTTCTGGTTTCGTTGGACGACCAGCCGAAGACCTGCCCGTAAAAAGTATTTTTACTTTGCGCCGTTGGTTTTTTTGTTGCCGAATTACGTGACCCATAAGCACACTTTGCACGCGCCTCCCAGTCTGAGGATCAACTACATATCTGCGCCGCATCACGTAGTACTCGCGAATGGCGCGTCTGAACAATTTACGCGCTTGTTTCCGATCTTTTGGGGGAAAGTTAGGCAGGTTTCTGTCGTCATTAAAATAGCGGTCTGGCTTCAGCACTACAAGCTCCTCTTGAGTGGAGTGACATTGTCGGACTGGGTAACGATGGGTTTGTTTAGAAATTTTGCCCACTCGTTCATTAAATTTCGCCGCTTATCCAACAAGTCGGTGCGTTGATATGCCTCTTTCACTAAATCACCCACTTTGTGGCCCGAAGCAGCTTTACGCACTTCATCGGGATAGGCTGTCTGCTCGGCAGCCCAATCCCGAAAGCTACTACGAAACCCGTGTGGTACGGCTTCTACCGTCAGTTCTCCACGCTCCCTCATTCCGCGCATGAGTTGACTGAGTGCCATGTCACTCAGGGGCTTGTTTGCACGACTGGGAAAGATCAAATTAGACCCTGCCACAACTGGTAACGACTTCAACAGTTCAACCGCCTGAGGCTGTAACGGTACGCGGTGTTCTTGACGTGCCTTGGTGTGTTCAGCGGGGATGACCCATATGGCGTTTTCAACATCAATTTCAGACCACTCCGCTTGTCTTACAGAGCCAGAGCGAACCGCAGTCAAAATCAAGAACTCCAAAGCCTTGGCGCTGATGCTGGTGTTCGCCCGAAGCTTTGATATGAAGTCGCCCATTTGCTTATAAGGCACGGCTGGGTGATGCTCTTTTTTCTGTAGCTTCTTTGGGGATGGCAATTGGGTGGACAGGTAGCCAGTCCATTGCGCTGGGTTAGTGCCAGCGCGGTATTCATTTACCGTCGCGTAATCTAGTACGGTCTTGACTCTTCCAAGTAACCGCTTGGCAGTCTCTGTTTTTACGTACCAGAGTTTCCCTTTGGCCGCCTTGTCTACGGCAGTTTCTTGTTCAAGCACGTTACGAACGTCGCGCATAACAATGTCAGACACCAGCATGGTACCGATGATCGGATATGCGTAAGTTTCAAGCGTTGCAGACCACTGTTTCCGATGTTTGTCGCTGCTGTAGTCACGGCTGTGTGCATCGATGTAGGCTTCAGCACACTCTCTAAAAGTCTTGTTCTTCGCCGCTGCTGCTATCAGCGAACTGCGTTGCGCACGTTTCTTTACTTTAAGGTTAACGCCTTGTTTGGCCTCCATGACCAGCTTGGCAGCCAGCTCCCGAGCGGCAGCAAGCGACACTTGAGGGTAGGAGCCTAGTCCTATGGGTTGTCTTTGATCCCCGACCTTGACACGCAGGATCCATGAGCGGGGTGTTGGTGCGCCTGCCTGCGCTGGGACGCGAACTTGCAGCAGCAGTCCGGCGACACCTCCGACGGCATGCCATCCAACTCTTGTGATGCGTCTTACCTGAAGGTCGCTGAGAGGTGTAGCAATTTTTGGCATTCCAACCTACATACCATAAATGATGACATTGTATGGTACTGGATGAAATAGATTGAAGCAATTTTTTCTAGATTCATCAATGGGGAATAATGTTCTTGCGATCGTATGGCATCGTTTGAAATGATGATTGAGCAGACTCCGTTTCCGCCAAGATTGGGTTTTTTGTAGTTCAAAAAGCCCCGGAAAAGCCCCCAAAACCATCGTGTTTACGGGGCTTTTTTGTGTCCATGCTGCGGTATCGCATGGACATCCATTGTTCAAAGGCTGGGATACCGCCGGAAGTCTAAAAGCTGCCCCTGCGGGCCGATATGGGCAAGAACCATGTCGCCAGACCCGATGTTTTCGCCAGTGAATTCCGCAATATTGACGTGGTGGGTGACCAGTATGAGCGCCTTGTTGCCTTTGCTCGGCAAAACGGTCGCGAGAAGTTTCTTCAATGCAGTGGTTTGGGATGCGGCGCTGCGCGGCTCATCAAAAAAAGATGCCAAGCTGGCCTCGGCTGTGACATCGCCAAAGCCAAGCAGCTTGGCGGTCTCCATGCAGCGGCACCAGACGCTGCTGAGCACCGTAGCGCGTTGAACCCCTAGCTGGCGCAGCCAGTCACCATTGCGTACCGCCTGCCGCTTGCCCTCGTCGTTCAGAAGCCGCTGCCCTTCACACCGATCCAGGGCATAGTTGGGCGGGTCTCCGACGCCGGGGGCGTAGGCATGGCGCATCAGGAGGACGTAGTTAGGTGAGTGCAAAGCCTGGGCAAATTCTGACGCACTGGCATTAAGGGGCAACAATGCAGAAAGTGTGAAAAGTCGGCGGGTGAACATACAAAGTCTTCAAAAATTGGTTTGTGGTCGGCGTTTGGATTGAGTCAACGTTATCCAGGCGGCAGGGCAAATGGATCTGTACCAATTTTCCCAGGGTTTGAATTCACGCCAACTGCTTGTCCTCCGGCGCCTGACGACGTCGTATTCCATGCTTTCGAGTTTTGTCAAAATGGCTGAATCGACACGGTGAAAGGATGACACATGAACATCGGCATTATTGGCGCCGCCATATTGACCGGCATATTGCTTGCTGGTTGCAAGCCGGATAAATTGGATGTATCGCTGTACACATCTGATATCCAAGAGGCCAGGGGCGGAAAAGTTTTGGAGGTGCCGGTGAAGCTGGCCTTTTCGATGCTCGGCGAGGACAAGGATGACGATGTGCCACGGGCTGTGGAGGTGGCAAAAAAATATCTCAGCAAAGACTCAAAGTTCACCCAGTCAAAAGGCGACTTTGGCTCAAAACTGGTCGTCGAAACTTTTGTGCCGCTGGGAACCGAGGCCGCGCTGGCCAAGGCGGGGGTTTTGGGTAACGCAGTCGCACGGTTGACGGTCAAGCTAAGCGAGGAATCCACCGCAGTAAGTTTTGAACCTGGCGCTGCGTTGGTAAAAATGAACCGCGAACTTTCCAAAATTAGTTATACCCTGGACTTAAACCTTCCCGCCAAGCAGACTTATTTCGTGGTGAATAATGACCTGAGGTCGGTCGCGAAAGTATCGGCTACTGCGGTTCATATTTCTGGGAAACCAACCTTGCAGTACCGGGGTGAAATTGCCAACCGCCGGACCGCAGAAATTCAATTTAATGGCTGCGATGAATGTATGTATGGCGAGTTGTCTCCCACTATTTTCGTCGGAGGTGCGCCGTAGCGCTACCCGCAGCGGACGGCGTGTTCAATCCAATTGGCATAGATTCATATGGTTTGAGTTCCAGCAATAGAAGTCGGGTGCGCTACGATGCCTCATCATTCTGAAAACGACGGAGTTAACCATGACCAATGCGCCAGGCCATAGCCATTCAACCGACTGGAAGCACGATGGCGTGCGCGTAGTGCCTGGTGACCAGTTAGACGGGAACGTCCCGTCTACACCGGGGATGGACCGTAAAGCGGCGATCAACTTTGCCCGTGTGGGGGCCCAAAAGCTGTGGGCGGGGACCGTGCATATCCATCCCGACGCCAAAACCGGTGCGCACCACCATGGGCCGTTGGAGAGCGTGATTTACGTCATCAAGGGACGCGCCCGTATGCGTTGGGGAAATAACTTGGAGTTTGTTGCGGAAGCGGGGCCGGGCGACTTTATTTACGTGCCGCCCTGGGTGCCACACCAGGAAATCAACGCCAGTGCGGATGAGATGCTGGAATGCGTTTTATGCCGCAGCGACGGTCAGGCCGTGGCGGTCAATCTGGACATCGAGCCGGTAGAAAAGCCGCAAACTGTGCTCTGGGTGGACCCGACCCATCCGCACGGCGGTGTGTGAAATCCAGCCCGTTTGGTAGGCGCTTCATTTAACTTTGCACGAAACGGTTCGCGCGCTGTAGCGACGGCTTAAACGATTTTGACGCTCAGATTCGGCAGACCGTCGATGTGCATTTCAATCACGTCACCGCGCACCACAGGCCCGACGTTTTCAGGGGTCCCCGAATAAATGATGTCCCCGGGGAAGAGCTCGAAAGCCTCGGACAGTTTGCTGATTTGCTCCGCCACCGACCAAATCATTTGATTCAGGTTGGCGTTCTGTTTGATCTCGCCGTTTACTTTGAGCCAGATCGCGCCCTGCGCGAAATGCCCGGTTTGCGCCACCCGGTGGATGGCCCCCAGCGGGGCTGAACGGTCAAAGCTCTTGCCGATTTCCCAGGGCTTTTTTTGGTCTCCCAGAGCGCGCTGCAGGTCGCGGCGCGTCATGTCCAGTCCGAGCGTGTACCCATACACCAGGTCCAATGCCTCAGCCACGGGAATGTCTCGTCCGCCCTTGTGCAGGGCTGCGACCAATTCGGCCTCGTAATGGTAGTTTTTGGTGAGGGTGGGGTAGGGATGGTCAGCGACCGTTCCTTCGGGGACGAACTGCACCGCATCTGTGGGCTTTTGGAAGAAGAAGGGAGGCTCGCGGCTGGGGTCTGAGCCCATCTCGCGCGCGTGGGCCGCGTAATTGCGGCCTATGCAATAAATCCTGCGCACCGGAAAGAACTCGTCCGAACCGACTACGGGTATGTACGTGGCGGCCACCTCAAACGGAGTTTTCACCGTTTGTGCAGCGACCGACGATCCGCTCAGACCCACCAGCGCACCCGTAGATGCCGCGACACTGCTTTCAAAAAAATGACGTCGATCCATACCAGGTTCTCCTGAAAGTGGTGGGCAGGTGACAAATGTGCAGACATGAATTCAATGGCAGGTGTGGGGAACACGCGAGACGCGATCACAAGACCCCGATGCTACAATCCATCTCAGTGCGGCTGTAGCTCAGTTGGATAGAGTACTTGGCTACGAACCAAGGGGTCGTGGGTTCAATTCCTGCCAGCCGCACCATTTTTTTAGTCTGCCTTGATGTCGTTGTCTTTCACGACCTTGGCCCAGATGTCGATCTGCCGATCAATAAAGACCCGCGCAGCGTCCGACGTTCCACCCACGATGTCAATGCCCTGCGAATCCAGGCGCTTCTTGATGTCCGGGTTTTGCAAGACCTTGTTCAATTCTTCGTTCATGCGTTTGAGAATGTCCGGTGGCGTTTTAGCAGGTGCCAAGACGGCCCACCATGCAGGGGCATCAAAGCCGGCAAAGCCGCTTTCGGCAATCGTGGGGACCGTGGGCAAATCGGCGGCGCGTTTGGTCGTAGTGACGGCCAGCGGACGCATGAGTTTGTTGTCGATATGCGGCTTGACCAGAAACACCGAGCCGATAGCCAGCGGCACGTGGCCGGCCAGCGCATCGTTCATGAGCGGGCCGCCGCCTTTGTAAGGGATGTGACCGAAGTCCAGGTTGTTGTTCTTGCCCAGCAGCGCCATAGATACATGCCCCAGGCTGCCCGAGCCAATGCTGCCGTAGCTCGGACCCGGTTTTTTCTTGGCGGCGCTTACCACGTCGGCGAAGGTTTTGTACTCCGAGTTGACATTGGTGGCTAGCACCATTGGTGCCGTGCCCACCAGAATAATGGGAAAGAGATCTTTTTTTGTGTCGTAGGGAAGGCTGGGTATCAGGCTGGGATTGACGCCGTGGGTGTCAAACACCACCGCGAATGTGTAGCCGTCCGGTGCGCTGGCCGCAACCGCGGCGGTGCCAATGGTGCCGGATGCGCCGCCTTTGTTTTCCACGACGACCGACTGTCCCAGTTGCTGCGACAGAGCGGGCCCCAGGATGCGCGCCACCTGGTCGACCGATCCGCCCGGTGGGAAAACTGCCACCAGTTTGATGGCCTGCTTGGTCGGCCAGGCCTGTGCCAGGACCTGGCTGGGAAATGCTAGGGACGTTAGCACCATGCAGCCGCCGACGATAGACAACAATAACTTCCGCATACAGAGCCCTTCAGTGTGACGATGGTTTAGCAAAAAAATTCAAGACATCATTCTCGGTGGTTTTTCAGACTGCAGCCACGCGAGTAAACCCTCAACCACGCCCTGCGCGAAGCTTTGAAACACCGGGTCCGTCACAAAGCCAAGATGCGGCGTCAGCAAGGTGTTGGGCAGGGTGCGCAAGGGGTCGTCGGCGGGCAAGGGTTCCACATCAAACACGTCCAAGGCGGCACATGCGGGCCTGCCTTGTTGCAGCGCCGCGTAGAGCGCGCGGTGGTCAACCAGCGCCGCGCGGGAGGTATTCACCAGAATCGCGTCATCCCGCATGCGCGCCAGACGCTCGGCATTGAGCAGGTGCCGGGTCGCCCCAGACGGCACAAGATGCAGGCTGACAATCTTGGATTGGCCCAACAATTCGTTCAGCGCGAGTGCCCGGACGCCATAGGCCGCCGCTCGTTCAGCGGTCATGTTGGGGCTCCAGGTCACCACGTCCATGCCGAAAGCCTGGCCTACGCGCGCCACCCGGCTGCCGATTTCACCCAAACCGATGAGTCCCAGCGTCTGGCCGTGCAGAACGCCACCCAGCGCTTGTGGTTGCGCGGCGCGCCACTGGCCTGCACGCAGGCGCGCGGTTTCCTGTTCCATGTGGCGCAAGGCGCCCAGAATCAGCGCCCAGGTCATCTCGCAGGTGCTCTCCTTGGACGGCCCCCACTCGGTGTGGCTGACCGGAATGCCGCGCGCGTGCAGGGCCGCCAGGTCCAGGGTGGTGTTACGGGTTCCGGTGAACACCACGTAACGGAGCTTGGGCAGCTGGTCAATGAGCGCAGCGTGCAGGGGAACGCGGTCGCGCATCAGCACCAGGGCATCGGCTTCGCGCAGCAGCGCGATAAGCTTATCGCCAGAGGGCGGGTGGTTGATGAATTCCACATCAGCCAAGGCCTGGATAGCGCTCCAGTCGGCTAGGCGCGGCAGGGCTTGCTCGGTATCGGCCAGAACAGCAATACGGAGACGGGAGTTGGGCTGCTGGGTCATGGGTGAGGCGGGGGTGTGGGTGAGAAGGTGGTGGAACGGACATCCAGCCGCACGGGCAAGGCATTCGGGCCCTTTGAAAGATTGTGCCGCAGCCTGCGCAGTGTGCAAGCGTGACCCAATCGGCCTGGTCGCCGGTGTGCCCGCACAGCGCATGCGTTCTAATTGCGACATGAAAATCGCTGAAAACGCTTCTGTTCGCCCGCAGGCTGTGTACCACTACGCCTTTCTGACGCTTCCGAACTATTCCATGATTGCCCTGTCCAGCGCGGTGGAGGCTTTGCGCATGGCCAACCGCATCAGCCAACAGAACATCTACACATGGACGCTGGCCAGCCTGGGCGGCCAGCCGGCCCCGGCCAGCAACGGCTTGACCCTCTCGCCCACGGTGGCGCTGGATGCCATTGGTCAGGCCGACATTGTTTTTGTCTGTGGCGGGGTTGAGATTGAAGCCGCATGTACGCCGCCCGTGGTGGCCGCTTTGCGCAAAATTGGTCAGCGCAATGTGGCGCTGGGCTCCTTATGCACCGGCGGGTATGCCCTGGCCAAGGCCGGTTTGCTGGACAAATACAAAGCCGTCGTGCATTGGGAGAACATGACGGCGCTGGAAGAAAAGTTTCCCAAGGTCATTTTTTCCCGCCAGCTATTTGCCATTGACCGCGACCGCTACACCTGTACTGGTGGCGTAGCCCCGCTGGATTTGATGCTGCACATCATCAAAGGCCATCTGGGCAAAAACATCGCGCCCATGATCTCCGACCAGTTCATTCTGGAGCGCATCCGCAACGACCAGGACCGCCAGCATGTGCCGCTGATGTCCCGCGTGGGCCTGTTCCACGAAAACCTGATCGAGGCTGCGGCACTGATGGAGGCCAACCTGGAGGAGCCGCTGTCCTTGGATGAGATTGCCGCGCTGGTGGGGGTCTCACGGCGGCAAATCGAGCGCCTGTTCAAGCGCTATGTCGGCGAGGTGCCCACCAAGTACTACCTGGACATGCGATTGCGCCGCGCCCGCAGCCTGTTGCTGCAGACCGGGATGTCGATCATGGAAATTGCGGTGGCCTGCGGCTTCCAGTCTCCCCCGCATTTTTCCAAGTGCTACCGCGACCTGTTCGGCTACACGCCCAGCGCCGAACGAAAAAATAGCCGCCGCCAGATTCTGGAGGGCAGCACCGCATATCCTGTTGAATAAGCTGCGACCGCCTGCCACCGCTGCCGATGCCCAACAAGACAATTGCTCGCATTGCGTTCCCCGCAGGGAGCTGTCGTATCGCGACAATCGCACGTCGCTAAACTGCAAGCCGTTTGGCGGTGTGAACCGTACTATTTTTCCCACCTTGCTGACCGCGAACCTGCGGCGCACCCACTAGGAGTCTGCTTTGGCCGAAGAATTTGACGATCTGGATTTGAACTCGCTGAACGACGAGGAGCTGACCGAGCAAGTGCATGACGACCTGTACAACGGTTTGCGCGATGAGGTCGTTGAAGCCACCAATATCCTGTTGGGTCGTGGCTGGTCTGCCAGCCGGGTGTTGGATGACGCGCTGGTCGAAGGCATGCGTATCGTTGGTGTGGATTTCCGCGATGGCATTTTGTTCGTGCCTGAGGTCTTGTTGGCGGCCAATGCCATGAAGGGCGGCATGGAAATTTTACGTCCCCTGCTGGCAGAAACTGGCGTCGAGCCCATTGGCAAGATGGTGATCGGCACGGTCAAAGGCGATATCCATGACATCGGCAAAAACCTGGTTGGCATGATGATGGAAGGCGCCGGTTTTGAAGTCATTGATCTGGGTATCAACAACGCGGTTGAAAAATACCTGGCCGCCTTGGAGGAGCACAAGCCCGACATCCTGGGCATGTCCGCGCTGCTCACCACCACCATGCCCTACATGAAGGTGGTGATCGACACTCTGAAGGAAAAAGGCCTGCGCGATGACTATATCGTTCTCGTTGGTGGCGCGCCCCTGAATGAAGAATTCGGCAAGGCAGTGGGGGCTGATGCGTATTGCCGCGACGCCGGAGTGGCGGTCGAGACGGCCAAAACCCTGATCGCCGCGCGCCGCGCTGCCGCCCACGCCTGATCGGTTCGGGCGTGCCCGGCTGACCGCGCTGACGCACCCGATGAGCACCGCCGCTTCCACATTGGTGATTGCCTGTGGGGCGATCGCGCGCGAAGTGATTGCTATCACCCGAGCCAACCGCTGGAGCCATGTGGACGTGACCTGTCTACCCGCTGAATTGCACAACCGCCCGGAAAAAATTCCGGCTGCTGTGCACAACAAAATCCGCACCCACCGGGCGCGGTACGACCATATCTTTGTGGCATATGCAGATTGCGGCACCGGCGGCATGCTGGATAAGGTTCTGCGGGATGAGGGCGTGGAGCGTCTTGCCGGTGCCCATTGCTATGAGTTTTACGCGGGCAGTGCGGCATTTGCCGAGATGACCGAACAGGAATTGGGTACCTTTTACCTGACCGATTTTTTGCTGCGCCACTTTGACCGCCTGGTGATTCGCGGGCTGGGCATAGACCGCCATCCCCAGCTCCTACAGGAATATTTCGGCCACTACCGCAAGCTGGTCTATCTGGCGCAGGCACCGCAGCCCGAAGCCTACGCACAAGCGCAGGCTGCCGCCGACCGCTTAGGGCTTGCGTGCGAAATCAAAATAACCGGTTACGGTGAACTGGCAGGCGGCCTGGAGCAGGCGCACACCGCATTTTCTCGACCGCCCGCTAGCGGGCACACACAGGTGATTCAATGGCAAAACTGATCGTAATTTCATGGCGTGATCTACCCGCCCAGGTGCTGGTCAAAGCTGGGCGCGAGACCGCCAAGGTCCAGTTGTCGCACCGCTTTCAAGAGGCGGTAGACCGTGCCGCCATGCGTGCGGGCAAAGCCAGCTCCGGCGACTACCTGGCCGACTGGAAGCGCAGCGACCCGCGCGCCTGCGGCGACGACTTGCAGGCCGAGGCCAATGCCGAGGCGGCCCGTATTGAAGCCGCCTATTCGGATGACGACCTCTTGCGCATCATCCGCGCCCATGGCCTTGACGAGAACGTGGTTGCGCCCGCTGCGCCAGCAGCCAGCGACCCCGGAGCGGTCTGATGTACGCGGTACGCCGCTGGTCGGTGCGCCACGCGCGCGGGCTGGAAATCTTTTATGCGGGCTTCGAGC
>Ga0214919_10009774_pt1 | contig 12308 bp, 8 predicted proteins | sample LL1503_MetaG_FD_177994 | JGI IMG/M metagenome (GOLD analysis project Ga0214919, IMG submission 177994) | Freshwater microbial communities from Lake Lanier, Atlanta, Georgia, United States - LL-1503 | ecosystem: Environmental > Aquatic > Freshwater > Lake | place: USA: Georgia | collected 2015-03-15
CGTTTGGTGATGGGTTTGGTTCAGTAAGAGATGGTCTAACGCTCGACATGTTGATTGCTTCGCCACACGGCATTGACTTCGGTGCACTTGAACCTCGCTTGCCGAATATTTTGCGCACACAATCCGGAAAAATTGAACTTGCAGTACCGCAATTAATTGATGATTTGAAGCGACTAGAAGTTTTTTGTCAAGAAAAAATTGATGCAACACAGTTGACTCTTGTCGGTCGTCGAGATTTGCGATCACACAATTCATGGTTGCACAACATTGAAGTTCTCGTCAAAGGCAAAGATCGCTGCACGCTGCACATCCATCCGAATGATGCAACGCGACTTGGAATAACGCAAGGCTCTGCGGTTCGCATTACTAGTCGCGTTGGAAATGTTGATGCTCCGGTTGAAATAACCGAGCTAATTCGCGAGGGAGTGGTGAGTCTGCCGCATGGTTGGGGTCATTCAATGCCTGGCACGAAAACAAAAGTTGCTTCGTCTCGCGCTGGTGTGAACTCAAATATTTTGACAGATGAGCAACGACTCGATCCATTGTCAGGAACGAGCGTTCTCAACGGAATCCCTGTTTCTGTGGCTGTTGTATAGAGATAAAGGCTGAAAGTTACATAAATTTCATAAGCAGTAGGTTACGCACAGGTAATCCCCAGAAGATGTCTCTAATTAACACGGATATCCACTTCCAATCCACAGGCGTGTCTCCCTATGATTCGAAGTAAATCTAGATCGGTCGTTTAAAAGGCTCTAAATAAGGCTTCTAAATGATTGACAAAGACAAATAACAATGCTGTAATCTTGTCTACAAGTTGTGGGTGAATCTGCAATGGGGGATGGTTTGGCACTACATCTAGTGGTCTCGCTCAGGGACCCTAGTTTTGTAGGGCTAGCCCCCATCAAGATTTGCAAGTGATTTGAAAACTGTTTTATTAAAAGTAAAAGTCAGCAACCGAATTTAAACGAAATAAATATTGAAAGGTTTAGTACGAAATGTCTATAGCTCCAGAACGTTTGTCGATCGGTATCCGTCGTCACTTCACAACACCAGGCACACATCCTTATGATCAAGTTTCTTGGGAGCGTAGAGATGCTCAAATCAAAAACTGGAAGGACGGCACAGTTGCATTTGAGCAGCTTGGTGTTGAGTTTCCAACTTCATGGTCGTTAAATTCGACCAACATCGTTTCGCAAAAATACTTTAGAGGCACACCTAGTACCACAGAACGTGAAAACTCGATGCGCCAAGTTATCGATCGTGTTGCTGACACCATCACAAAATGGGGAACCGAGTGCGGTTATTTTGCTGACCAACTAGAGTCAGATTCTTTTCGCGATGAACTGAAATTTATTTTGGTGACGCAACGCGCGGCGTTTAATTCACCAGTGTGGTTCAACATCGGTGTTGAAGGTGTTCCACAACAAGCAAGTGCGTGTTTCATTTTGGCTGTTGATGACACGATGGACGCAATCTTGAATTGGTACAAAGAAGAAGGAACGATTTTCAAGGGTGGTTCAGGTTCGGGTATCAACTTGTCAAATATTCGAAGCAGCGCCGAACACCTAAAAGGTGGAGGCACAGCATCAGGGCCAGTCAGCTTTATGCGTGGCGCCGACTCTTCAGCCGGAACCATCAAGTCGGGCGGCAAAACTCGTCGCGCGGCAAAGATGGTCATTCTTAATGTTGACCATCCAGACATTGAAGAATTTATTTGGTGCAAGTCGCATGAAGAAAAGAAAGCTCGCGCACTTCGAGATGCAGGCTTCGATATGGATCTTGACGGAAAAGATTCTTTTTCGGTTCAATATCAAAACGCCAACAACTCAGTTCGTGTCACAGATGAGTTCATGCAGGCAGTCAAAGATGATGCCGACTGGAACTTGCTCGCAGTTAAAGATCGGCGTGTCGTGCGCACAATTCGCGCACGCGACTTGTGGCGACAAATGGCGACTGCATCATGGGAGTGCGCAGATCCTGGTTTGCAATTTGACACAACAATTAATAAATGGCACACGGCACATGCTGCTGGTCGCATAAATGGTTCAAACCCTTGTAGCGAATATATGCACATTGACAACTCAGCGTGCAATTTGGCGTCAATCAACTTGTTGAAATATCTCGACGACAACGACCATTTCGATGTTGAGGCTTACAGCCACACGATTGAAGTTATGTTCACCGCACAAGAGATTCTTGTCGGCAATGCAGATTATCCAACTGAGAAAATTGCAGAGAACAGTCGCTTGTTCCGTCAACTTGGTTTGGGTTATGCAAACCTCGGTGCGTTGTTGATGGCGCTCGGAATGCCGTACGACTCAACAGGTGGCCGTGCTTGGGCCGCAGCTCTAACTTCATTGATGACCGGACACGCATATGCAACTAGTGCTCGCACAGCAAGCCGTATGGGACCTTTCGCTGGATACTCAGCCAACGAGCGCTACATGAACAATGTTTTGCGAATGCATCGTGACGCCAATAAAGAAATCGACAACATTGATGTAGTGCAACAAGACCTTGTAGATGCGGCAACCGCATCTTGGGATGCCGCAGTTCGCGATGGTGAAGAATTTGGTGTACGCAATAGTCAAGCCAGCGTTCTGGCGCCAACCGGCACGATTGGCTTAATGATGGACTGTGACACAACAGGTATAGAGCCAGATCTCGGATTGGTTAAGTTCAAAAAACTTGTTGGTGGTGGCAACATGACGATCGTCAACCAGACTGTGCCACGTGCGTTAAAGCAACTTGGTTACGAGGGTCCAGTTGTTGAGAGAATCGTCGCCTACATCGATGAACAAAAAACAATTGTTGGATCTCCCGACTTGAAAGCCGAGCACTTGCCAGTGTTTGCTTGCTCAATGGGTGACAACACAATTCACTATGAAGGTCATGTGCGAATGATGGGTGCGGCTCAACCGTTCTTGTCTGGTGCAATTTCGAAGACAGTGAATATGCCAGAAGATGCTTCGATTGAAGACATTGAATCACTGCATATGTTGTCATGGGAGTTAGGCATCAAGGCCGTTGCCGTTTACCGTGACAATTGCAAGGTTGGTCAACCGCTTTCAACTGCCAAAAAAGACAGTGAAAAAGGTTCAACCGATGGCGGCGACGCAGCGAACTCGGCTACGCAAATTATTGAACGAATAGTTGAGCGTGTTGTGCATCAACCTGTTCGTCAGAAATTGCCACGATCTCGTCGTGGGCGAACATTTGAGTTTCGTGTTGCTGACTGCAAAGGTTTCGCCACAATCGGTGAATACACAGATGGGCGACCAGGCGAAGTGTTCTTGACGGTTTCTAAGCAAGGTTCAACTTTGGCTGGCCTGATGGATGCTTTCGCCAAGAGTATTTCGTATGGTTTGCAATATGGCGTGCCAATGCGTGCTTTCATTGAAGCATTCGTCAATACTCGTTTCGAACCAGCAGGTATGACAGACGATCCAGACATTCGCATGGCCTCGTCAATTGTTGATTATCTCTTCCGTCGACTTGCAGTTGAATATCTAACTGCAGATGAGCGCGCTGAATTAGGAGTATTCACTCGCGAAGAGAGAATGCAACCAACATTGCCAGGAGTTGAAGAATCAATAACTGTCAACACTCAGGGCACCGATGTTTTTGCTGATCCAAAAACAATTCCGTCTGCCAATGACTTAGTTGCGCAAATTGATTCTGGTGCATTTTCTGCACCACCATCACATGCTGCAAAAAAACCAGCAGCGACTGGCATGATGTGTTCATCTTGCGGCTCGGCAAATATGCAACGTGCAGGGGCATGCTATGTGTGCGGCGACTGCGGTTCATCAAGCGGTTGCTCATAAACATATTGTTTGACCAGGCGAGTTAATAATTCCCTGACTATATTTAGCGCGTGAGCAATAACCGCCCACTTGTTGAGGTTGCATGGTTTGCGGCCTTGTGTGATGACGATTATGAGTTCCTCGGCGTACCCGATGAAGACCTGCAATCTTCTTGGTCGCATTGCAGCGAGATTGTGCGTCGTGCCGAAATTAGCGGCTTTGACAATGTGCTTTTGCCTTCTGGGTACAGCCTGGGCATTGACGCCACAACCTTTGCCGCAGGTATCGCCACGCAAACAAAACAGATTCGATTACTACTTGCGTTAAGACTTGGCGAACTTGTTGTACCGCAACTTGCTCGCCAAGTGGCAACGCTTCAGCAGATTTCAAATTCACGACTTGTAATAAATGCAATTTCATCAGAGATGCCGGGCGAACATCTAACTAGTGAGGCCAGATATCGCCGCACTACGGAGTATTTGTATGCACTTGGTGAATTATTAGAAGGTCGTGCGATAAGTCTTGATGGTGAGTTTTTGCAACTAAATATTGAGCCACCACGAATTGTCAAACAGAGCCTGGGATGCCCGCCCATTTATTTCGGCGGACTCTCAGAGGCGGCTCGTGATTGTGCTGCGGCAAGTGCCGACGTCTATCTGATGTGGCCCGATACAACTGCGAAAGTTTCGAGCGTGATCGTTGATCTTAAATTGCGAGCACAGCAATTCGGTCGATCATTGAAGTTTGGCTGGCGTAGCCATGTGATTGTTCGCGAGACTGAGCGCGAGGCGCGTGAGGTTGCCAGGCGATTGCTGTCGCGTCTTGACCCAGTAATTGGTGATGCGATACGAGCTCGCTCGCTTGACGCAACTTCTACCGGCGTAAATCGCCAAACCGAATTAAGGTCAGGATCTGATGACGAGGGCTACATCGAGCAGAATCTTTGGACCGGTGTCGGCCGCGCGCGAAGTGGTGCCGGAATCGCAATTGTCGGTGATCCAGATCAGGTCACAGCCAAACTGAATGAACTCGCAGATGCCGGAGTATCAAGTTTTATTTTGTCGGGTTATCCGCATCTCAAAGAGTGCGACCTGTTTGCAAAATATGTGTTGCCACAAATAAATCACGGCCCGTTATCGCTTTCTCATACTCAAGTTGCATTGCATGAGCAGAACTAATTAGCTAGCTAGTTAACTAGCTCTGCAGTTGACGCGCTTGATGCCGTTGATGAAATTGCTCTGTAAATAGGCAGGCTCACCGGTTATCTGCAAGTTTGGTGCGCGGCGACGTATTTCATCAAACATTACGGCGATTTCGCGGCGCGCCAAGTTTGCTCCCAAACAGAAGTGCGGACCGCCTGCGCCAAAACCAATCTGCGATGGTTGAGCTGTGCGAGTTACATCAAACTTGAAAGGATCAGCAAAAATTCGTTCATCACGGTTACCAGAGTTATAGAAAAGCACAACTTTTTGATTTTGCTTAATTGGAAACCCATTAATTTCAGTGTCTTGAGTTGCGGTTCGACGAAAGTGCATGACTGGTGTTGCCCACCGAACTATTTCTTCTACGGCTGTTTTTGTGTGTGTCTCAAAATCGCCAAACCATTTTGCTCGCTGATCAGGGTTTTCGGTGAGTGCGACCATTCCATGAGTGATTGCATTTCTAGTTGTTTCGTTTCCGGCAACTACCAACAGGATGAAAAAACTTCCAAACTCTTGTGATGAAAGCCTCTCACCATCAACAACAGCATGCATCATCACACTCGTCAAATCATCGGTTGGGTTGGCAAGTCGATCTTCGCCGAGCGCCTGGGCATAGGTGAACATGCCGATACCGGCTTCTATTAATCCTTCAAGAGTGCCAGTGAAGTCTGGGTCACCAGCACCAAGAATCGTGTTCGTCCAATTAAATATCTGCCGTTCATCAGATTCTGGGATCCCCATCATTTCGCAAATTATTTGCAGCGGAAATTTACCGGCGATTGCATCAACGAAATCAAACTCTTGACCATCAAACTCATTAAGCACTCGATCAATAATTGTTCGCGCCTTGACTTTTACATATTCTTCAATGCGAGCGATCTCACGCGGAGTAAAACCCTTAGAGACAATAGATCGCAAGCGAAAATGCTTTGGGTCATCCATTCCGATCATTGATCCGAAAAACTCGTTTAGTTCGGGCGAAAGATCTGCGATGTTTGAACCTTTGCCGCTGCAAAATAATTGTGGATTTCGACTGACATGCCAGATGTCGTCGTGGCGAGTAAGCGCAAAATAGCCAGGTCCTTTTGGTACAAAACTGAACTCCATCTCTTCAAAAAACCGAATCGGTTCTTCATTGCGCAATTTTGCAAACGCCGATTCACGGTAATCACGCGGGGCGCTCCAGAACTCCCTCGCCGAAAGGTCTATCTGGTCTAGCTCTACATCAAATAATTGCATCCCAAGACTCTAGAACTCGCACATGTCTCTTGCCCCACCCGAGCTATTTGCATTCGGCTATCGTCATGGGGTGGAAAAGAAACAAACATTTGTGGACAATCTCGGCACGACGAATATCAGAACATCCGATGAGATAAATTTTCAGAAACAGCGAATTGAGATGCTTTCTCATATGTCCGCGCTAGAAGTTGTAGAAGCTCCGTTTGTTTATCTCAATAGGCAACTGGTGTCAACGATATTAACGCGTATTCAACTTTTTGAGAAGATACTGAATGTTCATGGTTCAATAGTCGAATGTGGTGTGCACCGCGGTAACTCATTGATGGTTTTTGAACATTTGTCCTCGGTACTTGAGCCGATGAACTCTTATAGAAAAATTATTGGTTTCGACACGTTTGAAGGCTTTCCGTCCGGTTCAGCGAACGACACTGATGTGATCGTAGGTCACTTTAGAAATACAGATTATGAACATTTATTGAATTGGGTTGCTTTGCACGATCAAAATAGACCACTTGGACACATGCCTAAAGTTGATCTAGTTAAGGGTGATGCAACAAAGACAATTCCGCAGTATGTAGAGGATCATCCTGAACTAATTGTTGCACTTTTGTACATGGATTTTGATATTTATGAGCCGACTGCAGTTGCATTAAAGCATCTCTTGCCCCTTGTTCCTAAAGGTGGAGTAGTTGGATTTGATGAAGTCGGTCAGAAACGCTGGCAAGGGGAGACAATCGCTCTCAAGGAAAACGTCATTTTGTCGGGCGTTCGGTTACAACGTTTTCACTTTAACGCTACTGTTTCGTATTACGTGGTTGAATAATTTTTAATTCAAAGTTTTTGTCCAAAAACTAATACCTCTAACTTTTAACTATCTAGAGATTTTTGAGAGAGCTGTTAGCGCATATTGTGCGGCGTCAATTGTTCCCTGTTCGAATGTGTCATAAGGATCTTCATTTTCAATGCTGAGCACGTCGTCATAACCAATATCGTTTAGCGCATTAAAAAATGGAGTCCAAAACTCATCACCGTGCCCTTTGCCAACTGTTCGAAAGTTCCATGAGCGCTCTGCAGGATTCGCAAATGTGCGGCTATCCAATGTGCCCGCGATGCCAAGTTGCGTCTGGTTAAATTCAAGGTCCTTTAGGTGAACATGATGGACTGCATCACCAAGTGCATGAACCATTGCAATTGGGTCCATGTGTTGCCAAAACAGATGGCTTGGGTCAACATTTGCGCCGATAATCGGACCAATATGCTTTCTGATTTTAAGCAAGGTTGGAGTGTTGTAAACCAGATGCATTGGATGGAGTTCGAAGGCGATTTTTTCAATGCCATGATCGCTACCAAAGGCAGCCAGTTCTGTCCATAGGTCAAGAGTTTGCACCCATTGGCGGTTGAGTAACTCAACACCGTCAGATGGCCATGGGAAGAATATCCAATTGATTGTTGACGAACTCGGTCCATCTCCAGGGCACCCCGACATCGTGACTATTTTCTTTACGTTTAATAGTTGAGCAAGTTTCATCGCCCCCTTGATGATCTCAACGTGTTCATCGCCTTTTTTTGGATGCATTGGCCACGCTGAGCAATTCAGTGCGCCAATGCGAAGTCCGCGATCATTTAATTCGCCGACAAGAGTGTCACGAGCCTTTTCGTTGCTCAACAGTTCCGAAAGATTCATATGCGGTGCGCTTGACTGACCGCCGACTGCGAGTTCGACAGCGGTGGCGCCTGCTTTGGCTATTACATCCAGAGCGTCTGTACGTGTGAGGTTCTGAACCGAGTCTGTATATACGCAAAGTTCCATAGTGATATTTTTCTCTTTCTGTTTCGCTCTAATTTAAACCGAAAAGATTGTGTTTTCTAACTGGCGAGTCTTTCGCACTACTAGTGAAGTCCAAATCTCTTATTCCACTGACGCCTTTAATGTGAAGCGGACTTGAAACTTCAAGCGGTACGGAAATTGATCGACCAGTAGCGGCTGATGCATAACTAGCCAAAGTCATTTCAAGTACTTCTAATCCAATTTCACCGCTAGCGACTGAAAGTTTTTCGTGTTCAATAGCATCGGCAATATCAACTAATGCAGCGGCAATTGACCAACGGATTTTGTCGTGTATAGATTCGCTATTAGGTTCAAAACTGACAGGCTCGACTCTTGTGTCAGAGCCAACTGTGACGACCATGTTTTCAAAAGCAGACCATGGGCAAGTTCCAAAGTTTTCGTAGTTGATGCGAAGTCGACCCTTGCTACCGACGATGTCGATACCGCCGTGTCCATATCCCCAGCCGATATTCACGAGTGCTGCGCTGTCGCCAGATTCAAGTCGACAAAGTGCAAGGCTTTCTACACTGTCTCCTTGCGTGTGGCTCGTTACGTGCGCTGAGACACATTGGGTCGGTGATCCAAGAAAATGATTCGCAAGATAGACGCCGTGAATCATGTCCATCAACACACCGCCGCCTGAAGATGCGTAGTCGTGACGCCACTTCGGTTTGAAACCGCTCGCGCCCATTGAATCTACAACACCTAAGAAATTAACTGTTACGACGCGTACATCACCGAGTTCGCCTGAATCAAGAATTCGCTTTGCTGCAACTACCTCAGGAAAAAACAAATAATTATGAATTACGGCCAACTTCACTCCCGCTTGTTTTGCCGCGTGAATTGCTGCATGCGCATCAGCGGGCACAGCAGCAAGTGGTTTTTCGCAAACAATGTTGTGTCCTGCATTGGCTGCAGCTTCGATAAGTTCTCGATGCAAGTGTTGGGGAGTGCAGATATCAATTAAGTCAAGATTGGATCGTTTGATTAGCTCTAGTGGGTCGGAGTATCCGTCGCCGGTGGTGAGCTTCGCCTTTGCTAAACCCAGTACAAGTTGCGTCTCAAATGGGTCGGCAACTGCCACTATTTCAAAACGTTCGGGAGTCTCTAAATAGGCAGGGATATGACCATTGAGTGCAATATTGCCGCAACCAATCAATCCGACGCGAAGTTTACGCATAAGTTTCATCCATCTCTAACGGCAGTTCCATTTGATTTTTCGACCAATCTTCTTCGATCCAAGTATGAGCAACGTCGAAGCAAGGTTTAACGGCACGATCATCATTAGTTGGGTGCCCAGCCAGATAATTAAGTAGCCACATGTTGTGACCTGGAGACGCAGTTGCCAGATGGTACCCCCAAGGAATCACCACTAGATCACCGTCTTGAACCATAAAGTGCTCATCGGAGTTTTCATTTTCATGCGCATCTAATTTATAGTTTCGGTGAAATCCAAAGCCGTCACTTCGGTCAAAGCGGAAGTAATAAGTTTCCTCCAAATATGGAGATCCGTTACTGCCGTCATGGCAATGAGGCGGCCAACCTGACCATGCACCTCGCGGTACATATGCTTCATAGAGAATTAAGCGTTCAGCAGGCAATGGATGGGCGAGTAAATGGTTCACTTGCCGTCTGGCAGCACCGCCTCCTCGCACTTCAACTTTCATTTCGTTTGGCTCAAACACGCGAATTGGGTATCGACCTTCTGCTGGTGCTCCACCGATTGTGAATTCAAAACTACTTTCAGCAGTAATTGAAATTAGATGACCTGGTGGAATATAAACAACCTGTGGCGATTGTTTGAAAACATCGGACCTTTGTAGATAAATCTTTTTTTCAGCGATCTCAACAAAACCTGAACCAGAAAGTGGGACTATCGCGACTTCGCGATCCCGCGTGTTGTGCTCGAAGCTTTTAGATTTTTCAAGTTTGATTACATTGAAGTCAAGATAGGTCCAACCGATTGATTTGGGTGATACATCAAATTGTGTACCGTCATCGTTTTTCTTTGGTCTATGTAGATTGCTCACGACTGAAATGGCGCACCAGGCACCATTAAATAACGTTGTGCTGATTTTTCTTTTTCGTAGATTTCGCGCGCGGCATTAACATCTTGATTCTCTGATGTATGTGCAGTTGCCATATCCCACCAACAACTGGCATAACCCGGAACTCGTTCATCCCAATCTGTGTTTACGACGATGCAAGTTGTCTTTGTTGACGCGCGTGCTGTAATTAGAGCCTTTTTGAAATCAGCGAGATTTTCGGCCTTGACAGATGCAGCACCCAATCCTTCACAGATTTTGACGAAATCAACTGGCAACACATCACCGTCGTATGCGCCAGAATTGCCGCGATATCGATAATGGCAACCAAAACCTAGGCTGCCAACATTCTCTGACACTCTTCCAACACTTGAGAATCCATCATTGTTGACGACAACAATAATTAATTTAATGTTTTCTTGGACAGCCGTAGTTATCTCGGTATTCATCATCATGAACGAGCCATCTCCGACCATCACGTAGACCTCACGATCCGGAGCGGCCATTTTTGCACCGAGGCCACCTGCAATTTCGTAGCCCATAACGCTGTACCCATATTCGACTTGGTAACTTAACGAATCTTTACAGCGCCACAACTTCAATAAGTCTCCAGGCAAACTTCCGGCTGATGTTACGACAACGTCTTTTGGATCTGCCGATGCCTGAACTGCGCCGATGACCTCACCCTGGCTTATTGGTGTCATCGCCGCACCATAGACGCGCTCAACCTCTTCGTTCCATTTTTTGTTTAGTTGTTGGCAACGTTGGCGATACGAACTATCAACTTGATAATCACCCACAGCAACTGCAAGTTCTTCAAGAGTTACTTTGGCATCACCCACAAGTGGAATTGCTGCGTGTTTATATGCGTCCATTTCAAAAACATTGATATTTATAAAGCGAACATTCGGATGTCTGAACGCAGTTTTTGATGATGTAGGAAAGTCTGTAAAACGTGTGCCGATGCCAATTATTAAATCTGCTTCGGGCGCGATGATGTTTGCTGCCTCTGTACCTGAAACACCCGCCGCGCCAAGACTCAAAGGATGATCAAAAAGTAATGAACCTTTGCCTGCGTGAGTTTCGGCTACGGGAATTCCAGTTTTTTCAACGAACGACATCAGTGCGTCTTCTGCTGCGCTATACCGAACACCACCACCGGCAATAATTAGCGGAGTCTTAGCGGCACGGATCCATGCGACGGCACGCTCGATAGAGGTGGTGTCAGCACGGTTTCGCGGTATCGACCAGATTCGTTTACGAAACATTTCTTCGGGGTAATCAAAGGCGTAAGTCTGAATATCTTGTGGTAATGCCAAAACTGCGGCACCAGTTTCAGCAGGTGATGTAAGAATTCGCATCACTTCGGGCAGTGATGTGATTGCTTGCTCCGGACGTTGAATTCGATCCCAATATTTCGAGACAGGTTTAAAAGTATCGTTTGATGATTGATCTTGAGTGAATGGAAACTCAAGTTGTTGCAAAACTGGACTCTGAACTCTCTCAGCAAAGTAATCTCCAGCCAAGCAAAGAACTGGAACTCGGTTCACAGTTGCCGTAGCCGCCCCCGTAACCATGTTGGTTGCTCCTGGCCCAATTGATGAGAGACAGGCTTGGGCTTTCATTCGACGATTCATCTTGGCGTAGGCGACGGCACTATGGACCATTGCCTGTTCGTTACGAGAAAGGTAGTAGGGCATGTCAGTGTTGTACTGCTGCAGTGCTTGGGCGACACCGCCAATGTTTCCGTGACCAAAGATTCCCCAAGTTCCACTGAAAAATTGGTTTTCGTGCCCATCGCGCTCGACATGCTGATTAAGTAAATATTTGATAATTGCTTGAGCAAGTGTCAGTCGTTGTGTTGCCATGATTAGCTACCCCCATTGTTTCGCCTAGTGGAGAATAGCGATTTGGTGCGGATTTTTGAAATTTCGGCTTCGTTTGCAACCTTGAAAACGGCTAGGGTTTTGCATCGCATAATTTCACAAGGAGCATAAGCCATGACCGAAGCAGTAATTGTTGCAACAGCACGAAGCCCAATCGGACGTGCCAACAAAGGCACATTGACCGAACTTCGACCCGACGATATGTCGGCACAAATTGTTCGCGCACTCATGGCAAAAGTCCCACAACTTAAAGCTGACGATGTTGAAGACTTGATGATGGGTTGTGGCCAACCAGCGGGCGA